>ERZ827150.487-NODE-487-length-58348-cov-5.195444_pt1 | contig 58348 bp, 58 predicted proteins | sample MGYA00519779_ERZ827150 | MGnify/ENA primary metagenome ERZ827150 (study PRJEB31778, sample SAMEA3449267) | human gut metagenome | biome: human gut; feature: human-associated habitat; material: faeces | place: United Kingdom | collected 2010/2012 ...
GAAGCGCCCGCAGGCCGTGATGATGACCATCACAAACCTGCCCAACACCATGCCGGATATCGTGACCGGTATCTCTCTGATGCTGCTGTTTATCTTCGCCAAGGTAGACCGGGGCTATTTCACCATGGTGCTGGCCCACATCACCTTCGACGTGCCCTATGTGGTGCTGTCCGTCATGCCGAAATTGAAGCAAATGAACAAGCACACCTACGAGGCGGCGCTGGATCTGGGCGCTACGCCCGGCTACGCGCTGACTCATGTGATCGTGCCGGAGTGCCGGCAGGGCATCGTGACCGGCGCGCTGCTGGCGTTCACCCTGTCGCTGGACGATTTCACCATCAGCTATTTCACCACCAGCCCGCTGGTGCAGAATCTGTCTACCCTGATCTATTCGGCTACCAAGCTGGGCATCAGCCCCGTGTACTATGCCCTTTCCTCCCTGATGTTCGTGGTTTTGCTGGTCCTGCTTTTGATCGTCAACCGCCGGACCGCCGAGACCAAGGCATAAAACTCCCCGGGCGCGGCGCGCCCAATGGCTTAGGAAGGGCCGGACGGCTTTTCCTTAGACAGAGATTGCCCTGTCAAAAAAGATGATAGGAGGAATCCCACATGAAAAAAATGGTTGCCTTTCTGCTCTGTATCGCCCTGCTGCTTCCCGCCTGTGCTCTGGCGCAGGAAGTGGTGAACGTGTTCAACTGGGAAGACTATATCGACGAGTCCGTGCTGCAGGACTTCGAAGCCGAAACCGGCATTCACGTCAACTACATGCGCTTTACCACCAACGAGGACATGCTGGTGCAGGTGGAAGCCAATCCCGGCGCTTTCGACGTGGTGTTCCCGTCCGAATACTGCGTGGAGCGTCTGGCCAACAAGGGCCTTTTGGCCGAGATCAACTATGACAACATTCCCAATTTCCAGAACATCAAGGAAAGCCTGAAAAACCCCAGCTACGACGAGGGAAACGCCCATTCCGTGCCCTATCAGTGGGGCACTCTGGGCATCCTGTACAACACCGAGATGGTGGACGCGGAGGACGTGAAGACCTGGAACGTGCTCTGGAACGAGAAGTACAAGGGACAGGTGCTGATGATGAACAGCATCCGCGACGCCATGGGCATCGCGCTGAAGATGCAGGGCTACAGCATGAACTCCACCGATTACGCCCAGCTGCGCGCCGCCGCCGACCTGCTGATCCAGCAGAAGCAGTCCGGCATGGTGAAGGCCTACGGTCTGGACGAGTTCAAGGATAAGATGGTGGCCGGGGAAGCGGCGCTGGCGGTGGTCTACTCCGGCGATGCGGAATACGCCATCGAGCTCAACGACAAGCTGGCCTACTCCGTGCCGGACGAGGGCAGCAACGTGTGGGTGGACTGCGCAGTGATCCCTGCGGCGGCCAAGAACAAGGAGAACGCCGAAAAGTTCATCAACTATCTGTGCAGCCCTGAAGTGGCCGTGCGCAACTGCGAAGCCATCGGCTACTGCTGCCCCAACGACGCGGCCATCGAGCTGATGGGCGAGGACTACGCTTCCAATCCCGTCATGAACCCCTCCGACGAGACTGTAGCCAACTGCGAATATTTCAACGATCTGGACGCGACCTGGCTGACGGTGTACAACACTCTCTGGCAGGAAGTGCTGAACACCAAACAGGGAAATTGACGATCCGTATCGAATGCCTAGCCGGAACTTTTTCGGCTGGGCTTCTTTCTATTTTTAGAAGAAGAGAAGCTGAATCCTAATTCAAACAGGAGGACAAACACGATGACGCTGGCAAAACCGACGGCGGAAATGCTGGAATGGCACGAGAGCGAACTGGGGGTCTTTTTCCATTTTGATATGGAGGTCTTTGCACCGGAATGGAAATTCGGCGACCCCATCCCGGATATTCAGTGCTGGAATCCCAAAAAGCTGGACACGGATCAATGGCTGCGCACGGCCAAGGCCGCAGGGGCGCGGTACGCTCTGCTGACGGCCAAGCACGGAACGGGCTTCTGCCTCTGGCCCACCAAGGTGCATGATTATCATGTGGGCAATTCCGCCGTTCCCCGGGACGTAGTGGGGGAATTTGTGCAGTCCTGCCATAAGTACGGCATCAAGCCGGGCCTGTATTACAGTCTGGGCGGGCGCTATCTGAGCGACCTTTGCACCCGGGAGGACGGGACGCTGGATCGGGAAAAACTGAACGACCTGCTGCTGCGGCAGCTGGAGGAGCTGATCACGGGCTACGGCCCCCTGTTTGAGATCTGGTTTGACGGCGGCATTCTCCGGCCCGAAAAGGGCGGCCCGGATATTCCCGGCCTGCTCAAGCGAATTGCCCCCAACCTGATCTGCTTCGGCGGCTGCCCGGGCATCACGAACGTGCTGCGGTGGAGCGGCAGCGAACAGGGCGTGGCCGTGCCGGAGTGCTGGTCCTGCGCCCACTATCAGACGGAGCCGGAGCGGGACAACGTGACCCCCGACTCTCCCGGCGACCCCATGGACCCTGTCTGGGCCCCCGTGGAGGTGGATATGCCGGTGCGGGACGTGATGTACGCCTATAAGGGCGGCTGGATGTATCATGCCATGGACGCGGACAAAACCTACAGCGGCGAATATCTGTTCCAGCGGTACCTGACCAGCGTGGGCCGGAACGCCAACCTGCTTATCGGCTGCGTCCCGGACACGGACGGCCTGATCAGTGAGGATCAGGTGGACTCCTTCCGGGGTCTGGGCGAGCTGGTGAACCGGGAACTGGGCGTTCACGCGGGCATGACGGAAACGCTGCTGGACGGCGAACGGATGGAGGTCTGGTTCGACGGCCCGGTGGACGCGGAATATATCGAGCTGATGGAGGACCAGACCGAAGGCCAGCATGTGCTGGAGTGGGTGGTGGAGACCCGCTGGCCCGCCTACTGGTGCACCAAGGACGGACTGGATCGCTGGGTGCCGCTGGCTCAGGGACAGAGCATCGGCCACAAGCGGATCATTCCGCTGGGCAAGATGCGGGGCTACGCCTTCCGGGTGCGCATCCTGAAGAGCCTGCCGGGCATGGTCATGCGCTCCATGCGGGTGTATGGACGGAAGGTGCCGATGCAGTTCCACGATTCCATCGACGCCTGACGGAAAAGAAATCAGGAAAGAGACCCTCCTGCGGATGGAAAAGTTCGCAGGAGGGTTTTTCCATGGCCGAAAAAGGTTGGCGGCGCGGGAAAAATGTGATATACTGGCAAAAATGCAAGGCAGCGGAAAGGGGAAAGAACAATGAAAATTTTGCTGATCCGGCACGGAGACCCCGATTATGAGCACGACACGCTGACGGAGCAGGGCTGGGTGGAGGCGGAACTGCTGGCCCGGCGGCTGCAGTCGGCCGCTATTGACGACTTTTATCTTTCGCCGCTGGGACGGGCGCAGGACACCGCCGGCGTCACGCTGAAAGCGCTGGGGCGCACCGGCGAGACACTGCCGTGGTTGAGGGAGTTCCGGGGCGGGTTCGACGAGCCGTACACCGGCATGCGCCGCTGTCCGTGGAACCTGATGCCTCAGTACTGGACGGCACAGGAGAAGCTGCTGCATCCCACCCAGTGGCGGGAGGATGGGATCCTTCGCACCGGCGATGTGGCGGAGGTCTACGACGAGACCGCCGCCGGAGTGGACGAGCTGCTGGCCCGGTACGGGCTGATTCGTCAGGGAAACCTGTATACAGGCGAAAACAATCACAAGATCATCGCCCTGTTCTGCCATTTCGGCATCAGCATGGCGATTCTGTCCCATCTGATGATGATCTCTCCGGCAGTGCTGTGGCAGGCGTTCTTTACGCCCACCGCTTCGGTGACGACGCTGGTAACGGAGGAAAGGACCAAGGGAAAGATCATCTTCCGCTGCTGCGGGCTGGGCGACGCGTCCCATCTGGAAGGGCAGGGGAGAGTGATGGGCCGCTCCGGGCTGATGCGGGAATGCTTCGAGGACGACACCATTGAACGCTGAAACCCGCCATTGACGCGGACTTGCAGGAATGCTACAATGCGGAAGTATTGATCCTGAACTTATCCTAGGAGGTGGGAGAATATGCCGTTCTCCGTTAATGACCCGTTTCTGTTCTGGTTGTCCGGCATCGTGATCGCTGCGGTGCTGGCGGAATCGGTCTTCTTTCTGGTGAAGGCCGTGCGGCGCGCCCGGGAGCTGAACCTGTCCAAGGGGACCATTCGCAAGACGATCCTGTCCAGCGGATTGTTCTCGCTGGCACCGGCCGTGTCCATCCTGATCGGCGTACTGACGCTGAATCGTTTTCTCGGCCTGCCCTTCCCGTGGCTGCGGCTGAGTATTCTGGGCGCTGTGACCTACGAACTGCCCGCAGCCACCATCGCCGCCAACGCCGTCGGTGCCGGGGTGACGGAAACCATTGCCAGCGCCCAGACCTTCGCAGTGATCGCGTGGACGATGACGCTGGGCATTATTGCGGGCATCGTCCTGATCCTGTTCGGACTGAAAAAGCTGCAGAAGGGCATGAACAGCCTGGGCGGCAAGGATGAAAAGTGGCGCGGGATTTTGATGGACGCGCTGTTTCTGGGGATGATCTCCGCGTTTCTGGGGCTTCTGTTCGCCAATGTGCGGGACGGCGTGCCGGGCTTTATCCCCATCGTGGTGGCGCTGGTCTCGGCGCTGCTGATGGGCGTGTGCGGCATTCTGATCCGGGTGCTGAAATGGACGTGGCTGGAGCAGTACGCCCTGCCCCTGTGCATGTTGGGCGCGATGGCGCTGAGCATTCCCATTACGGCGCTGATGGCTTAAGAGGGTGGGAAAGAGAATGGACAAGCAGCTGTCTCCCTATGAGGAGAAACAATATACCTACGGGCGCGTCTGGACGGCGCTGCTTCTTATGATGATGCTGGCCGTTCCACTGGCCATCTGCGTGTATTACAATGCGTGGCCGCCGCTGACGGCGGTGCTGAAGGCCCTGCTGGGCGTAGCGCCCATGTACTGGCTGGTGGGCATTATCGAGGTGCTGACCTACGTGCCCATGCTGGGCACCGGCGGAACCTATCTGGGCTTCGTGACGGGCAACCTGACCAACCTAAAGGTGCCCTGTGCCCTGAACGCCATGCAGGCGGCCAAGGTCAAGGCCGGGACGGAGGAGGGCGAGGTGATCTCTACCATCGCCATTGCGTCCAGCTCTATTGTGACGGTGGTGGTGATCGCCATCGGCGTGTTCGGTCTGCGGCTGCTGGAGCCGGTGCTGGAATCCCCGGTGCTGAAGCCCGCCTTTGACAACATTTTGCCGTCCCTGTTCGGCGCGCTGGGCGTGGTGTTCGTATCCAAGAACCCGAAGATCGCGGCGGCTCCCATGCTGTTTATGGTGGTGCTGTTCCTGCTGGTGCCCAGCCTGAGCAGCAGCGTCAGCGTACTGGTGCCCGTGGGCGCGCTGATCGCCATCGGCGCGGCGCGGCTTCTGTATCGGAAAGGCATGATCGGAACGGAAAAGGAGAGTGGAAACAAATGACACTGGTATGGCTCCTTCTGGGGCTGCTGGTGCTCTGGCTGGCAGTGATCGTGGTTCGGGCCCTGCAATTTAAGCCCTATCCCATGGAAAAGACGGAAGCGGAGAATTTCCCGGTAGATGAAAAGCGGGCGTTGGAACGCTTTCAGGCCATGATTCGGCTGAAAACGGTCAGCTACCCGGATGAAAAGCTGGAAGACCCGCAGGCCTTTGCAGATTTCCAGAAATTGCTGGCCGAGGCCTATCCGGCGGTGACGAAAACCTGCCCCCGGGAAATCCTGGGCCGGCGGGGAATGCTGTACCACTGGAAGGGCAAGAGCAGTGCGAAGCCTTCCGTGCTGATGGCGCACTATGACGTGGTGCCGGTGAACGAAAACGAATGGCAGGAGCCGCCCTTCGGCGCGGTGGTGAAGGACGGGGAGCTTTGGGGCCGGGGCACGCTGGATACCAAGGGAACCCTGCACGGCGTGATGGAAGCCGCTGAAATGCTGATTGGGCAGGGCTTTGTGCCGGAAAACGACGTGTATTTCGCCTTTGGCGGCGATGAAGAAATTTTCGGCGGCGACGCGCCCGCCATTGTGGAAGAACTGAAAAAGCGCGGCATTCACCCGGAGTTTGTGCTGGACGAGGGCGGCGCTATCGTGGATGGGGTATTCCCCGGCGTCAGCAAGAGCGCGGCGCTGATCGGAACGGCGGAAAAGGGGACCGTCAGCGTGGACATGACCGCGTCCGGCAAGGGCGGTCATGCCAGCGCTCCGGCCAGCCGTCAGGCACTGGGCATTCTGGGCCGGGCGCTGAGCCGCATTCAGGATCACGCCATGCCCTTTACCCTGACCCCTCCCGCCCGGGAGATGTTCGATATTCTGGGTCGGGAATCCAGCTTTGGCTACAAGCTGCTGTTCGCCAACCTGTGGTGCTTCGGGCCTCTGCTGGATCTGGTGTGCCGCAAGTCCGGCGGCGAGCTGAACGCGCTGGTGCGCACCACCTGTGCCCTGACCATGGCTCAGGGCTCCAAAGCCTTTAACGTGCTGCCCTCCACTGCTCACGCGGGCATCAACCTGCGGCTCATCAGCGGGGACACCATCGAGGCGGCCATCGCCCGGCTGAAGACCATCGTGGACGATCCGTCCGTCGAGGTGAAGCTCGTCTCCGGCGGCGAACCCAGCACGGTCTCCCAGACCGGCGATGAGCCGTGGAACCGGCTGAAGAGCGCCATCGGCGCCGCCTATCCCGGTGTGCTGGTCTCGCCCTATCTGATGCTGGCGGGCAGCGACAGCCGCCACTACGGCCCCATCAGCGAGCATGTGTACCGCTTCAGCGGCATGCCCATGTCCAAGGAGCAGCGGGGACTGATCCACAACGCCAACGAGCGCATCCCCGTGGCTCAGCTCAAGGACACCATCTGCTTCTTCGCCGAAGTGATGAAGCGGTGCTGAAAAACGCATAAAGAGAAACCGCCCCAAGCTGCTTTTGGCAGATGGGGCGGTTTCTTTGTGGAAACGAAGAGTTGGGATTTCTTTGTGATTCGAAATGAATTGGGGATTCTTTGCGGAGGACGATAGTTGAAATAATATTGTTTTTATTTTACAAAAGGAATTAGAAACGAAACAAATCTTTCGATAAAGTGATGACTTTTTTGTAAAAATATGTTAATATTATGAAGCAAAACATTCGCCATGCGGGGTTTGTTCTTTTCCCTGCGGGAAATCCGGTTTGCGAAAGGAGAGGCTTCGGATGAAAAAGACGCTTGCGTTCCTGTGCATTGTCGTGATTGTTGCGACGACGCTGCTGCCGCTGATTGCGCTGGCGGATACACGCTATGTGTATACGAAAGACGGGAAGTCCCTGAATCTGCGGAGTACGCCCAAGAGCAATACCGGCAACAAGATCGGCAACATTCCCTACGGCACGAAGATCATCGTTCGGGAATACCTGGACGACGGATGGGCTTACGTGAAGTATGGGAAGCGCTTCGGCTACGTGATGAGCAAGTATCTGTGGGAAGTGAAACCGCTGCCCAAGAAGACCCGGACTACTCGCCGGTAATGCCGGCAAGGCTCCGTCAGGAGGCTCACTGCAAAAACCCGGATGACCGATCGGTCATCCGGGTTTTTGCAGCTTATCAAAAGATCACCCTAGGCGAGCTTTTTCGCCAGAAACTATTGTGGTCTGCCCCACAGTGTACGATGGCCAAGCCCTGCGCTGAGCTTGCACTTGGCTGCACGGTCTGAGGCTAGTCATCCTTAGGCCTTCCTTGGTCGCACGCTCCGAACTGCAGTAGCCTTTTCAGGAATTCGAAAAAACGAAGAGCATACCGCATTGCAGCGCAAATCGGAAGAAGTTGCGATCTTGAGAGACACTATGGCAAAGGGTTTTCTGCCTAAAAGACGGACTCATTCCATATAAGCGCCCTTCATGGGGCTGACGGCGTGCTGGGAGTAAAGCTTCAGCAGACCGCGGGTGTATTTGGGCGGCTTGGGCTGCCAGCGGGCCCGGCGTTCCTGGAGAATCTGCTCCATTTCCTCGGGCGTTTTGGGCTGGCCGTTTACCCCTACGATGGCAAGTTCCCGGGCGGGAACGTCGATGCGGATGAGGTCGCCCTCCTCCACCAGCGCGATGGGACCGCCTGCGGCGGCTTCCGGGCTGACGTGACCGATGACCGGGCCGCGGCTGGCCCCGGAGAAGCGGCCGTCGGTGATCAGTGCCACGCTGGAGGCAAGCTTGGGATCCGCACAGATGGCCTCGCCGGTATAGAACATCTCCGGCATTCCGCTGCCGCGGGGGCCTTCGTAGCGGATGAAGATCGCGTCGCCGGGCTTCACCTGACCGTTCAGCACGGCGTGGATGCATTCTTCCTCACTGTCGAAGGGACGGGCCAGCAGGGTGGCCTGAAACATATTCTTCGGACAGGCGGTGTGCTTGATGACGCTGCCTTCGGGGGCCAGATTGCCCTTGAGAATGGCGATGCTGCCGTCGGTGCCCTTGGGATGGTCGAAGAAATGAATGATATCCGTACGGGCAATGGACAGGCCAAGCTCATGGGCCTTCTTTTGCAGAAGCTCGTCGCAGTGTTCATAGAAGCCGCCGCGTTTCAGGTTTTCCAGATTTTCGCCCAGCGTTTTGCCGGTGACGGTGAGAACGTCCAGATGGAGCATGGACTTGATCTCCTCCATGACCCGGGGCACACCGCCGGCATAATAGAAATACTGGGCGGGCCAATCGCCGGAGGGGCGGATATTCAGCAGGTAATGAGCGCCCCGATGCATTCGGTCGAAAGCGTCCGCGTCCAGCTCGAAGCCGAACTCGTGAGCGATGGCGGGCAAGTGCATGGTGGCGTTGGTGGAGCCGGAAATGGCCGCGTGCACCATGATGGCGTTTTCAAAGCTCTTTTGGGTGACGATATCCTTTGCCCGAAGGCCGCTTTCCACCAGCTTCATGAGCTGCGCGCCCGCGTCGTAAGCGGCCTGTTTCAGCTCGGGGGCGGTGGCGGGCATGAGGGCCGTGCCGGGGAGCATCAGACCCAGCGCTTCCGCCATGATCTGCATGGTGGAGGCGGTGCCCATAAAGGAACACGCGCCGCAGCTGGGACAGGCGTGATGCTTATAGTAGTCCAGCTGCTTCTCCGGAATCACGCCGGTCTTTTCCCAGGCGTCGAACTTGCCGATCTGTTCCAGCGTCAGCAGTTCGTTGATCTTGCAGGCAGGGTCGTTCACAGTGTATTCCTTCGGCAGGGTATGAGCCTCCATCACGCCGCCGGTGACGACGATGGCGCTCATGTCCTTCAGACGGCCGATGCTCATCAACATGGCGGGGACGGATTTATCGCAGCTGGCGATGAACACGCCGCCGTCGTAGACGCTGGCGTTGGCCTGCGCCTCGACCAGATCGACCATGGCTTCCCGGTGGGGCAGGGAATAATTGATGCCGTCATGGCCCTGAGCGATGCCATCACACATATCTGTGGCAAAATAACGGGCGGCTTTTCCACCGTGCTCGTTGACCGCGCGGGCGGATTCCCGGACAAACTGATCCAGATGGGCGCTGCCGGGATGGCTGTCGCCGAAGGTGCTTTCGATCAAAATTTGGGGCTTGGACAGATCGTCCGCCGACCAGCCCATGCCGATTTTCAGAGGATCGTTTTCCGGCGCGAGGGCGCGGACTTCCTGAGAACGCAGTTTCATGGCTGTCGCCTCCGAGGTGGATTTGGCTGCGCCGGGCGGCGCAGAGTCACTCTATTATAGGAAGGAAAAGAGCGATTGGCAAGTGAAAGATGGGGCAAAAAGGAAAAGAACGGCGGTTCGGATTGCTTTTTTTATGGGTTCGGGCTATACTAAAGAATGAATTACCATGGATTTACTGAGGAGAAGAGGAACGCTATGAAACTTGGTATCGTAGGACTGCCCAACGTGGGAAAGAGCACGCTGTTTAACGCCATCACCCGGGCGGGAGCTCAGGCGGCGAATTATCCTTTCTGCACCATCGAACCCAACACCGGCGTGGTGCCTGTGCCCGACAAGCGGCTGGACGTGCTGGCGGAGATGTATCATCCCAAGAAAGTGACCCCTGCCACCATCGAATTTGTGGACATCGCCGGTCTGGTGAAGGGCGCCAGCAAGGGCGAGGGACTGGGCAACAAGTTCCTGTCCCACATCCGGGAATGCGACGCCATCGTGCATGTGGTGCGGTGCTTCGAGGACGAGAACATCATTCACGTGGACGGCACGGTAGACCCAGCACGGGACATCGACGTGATCCAGCTGGAGCTGGTGTTGGCCGATCTGGAGACCATGCAGCGCCGGGTGGAAAAGGCCAACCGGCTTTTGAAAGGCGGCGACAAGAAGCAGGTGCAGGAAGTGGAACTGGGCCAGCGGCTGCTGGCGCATCTGGAGGAAGGCAAGCCCGCCCGCACCTTCTCCATGACGGACGAGGAAAAGGAGATCGTCCACAGCTGGTTCCTGCTGACGGACAAGCCGGTGATCTACGCGGCCAACATTGCCGACAGCGACGTGGGCACGGATGAAAGCCAGCTGCCCTTTGTGCAGGCGGTGCGGGAGATCGCCGACGCGGAAGGGGCGCAGGTCTTCACGGTCAGCGCGCAGATCGAAGAAGAAATCGCCAATATGGAGCCGGACGAAAAAGCGGAGTTCCTGGAAGAACTGGGCATTGGCGAAAGCGGACTTGACCGATTGATCCACGCCAGCTACAGCCTGTTGGGGCTGATCTCCTTCCTGACGGCGGGCGAGGACGAATGCCGGGCGTGGACCATCACCCGGGGCACGAAAGCGCCGCAGGCGGCGGGCAAGATCCACACGGACTTTGAACGGGGTTTCATCCGCGCGGAGGTGGTGGCCTTCGACGACCTGCGAACGCTGGGCAGCATGAACGCCTGCAAGGAAAAGGGCCTTGTGCGCAGCGAGGGCAAGGATTATGTGATGAAGGACGGCGACATCGTGCTGTTCCGCTTTAACGTATAAGACCGGAAAGGGAGTTTGGGAAATGAGCAGACTGTCCTTCTTTTTTAAGCGGCTGGTGCGCATGGACTGGAAAGCCATGTGGAAGACCACGAAAATCCTGAAGGAGCGGAGTGGCAAGAGCCGTCTGTGGCTTCTGTGCGACATGCTGCGCTGCGCGCTGAAATACAACGCGGGCTACGTGGATTACAAGATCGCCGAAATGTACCGGCTGACCGACGAGCAGAAAAAGACCCAGATCACCCGGGGACTGAGCAACACCATCGTCCGCCGGATGAACGACAAGGCCTACTGGTATCTGTTCGACGACAAGGCCACGTTCAATCGGCTGTTCAAGGACGAGGTGAACCGGGACTGGATCGAGCTTTCCGACGAGCTGAGCTTGGAGGACTGGAAAGCGTTCCTTGATCGGAACGACGACCTGATCTGCAAGCCGTTGGAAGGCAGCAGCGGCGTGGGCATTGAACGGCACACGAAGGAAGAATGGCGGGGCCGGGAAGAAGCGTTCCTGCAGGAGCTGCGGGACAAGAAGATCGGCATTGTGGAGGAACGGGTGATCCAGCATCCGAAAATGGCGGAGATGTGCCCGACCTCGGTCAACACCATCCGCATCGCTACGCTGCTGGGCGACAAAAAGCAGGGCATCGTTTACGCCTTCCTGCGCATTGGCAACGGCAAGGTGATGGACAATGTGGATCAGGGCGGCATGGCGGCGCGAATCGATCTGGAAAGCGGCACACTGCTGACCGTTGGTGCGGACAAGCAGGGCAACACCTACACCGAGCATCCCATGACCCATACGCCCATCATCGGATTCCAGATTCCTTATTTCAAGGAAGCCTGCGATATGTGCCTGAAGGCGGCCCAGAAGGTGCCGCAGATGCGCTTCGTGGCGTGGGACGTGGCTATTACGGAAAAGGGGCCGGTGTTCATCGAGGGCAACAGTTTTCCCAGTCACGCGGTGCCGCAGTTCGCCGCTCATTACCCGGACGGGATCGGCATTATGCGGGAGTTCCGGGAATTTATCGATATTTGAGAAAACAGAAGCAGGGAGCGAACGTGTGGAAAACGCGGGTGCTCCCTGTTTTTTGAATGGGAAAAACGCGGTTTTTGGAATGAAGAGACACAAGGAGACAAACGGAAACATCCGTATACGGAAAACTGTGATATAGTATATCCTGTCAAAGGTGGGGAACAGAAACCGGAGAGGCTGAAAGGCCGTCTCCGGTTTTTGTATGCCGGAAAAGGCGGAGGAAACGGAATGGATACAGCGGCGGAAAAAGAGCCGGTGTTTGGGACGGATGAAGGGGAAGGGCTGAATGTTGGAAGGAAAAATGAATTTTTGGAAGGGAAAATGGGGCAAACGGAGGAAAACGTTGGCTGCCCGGAGAGTGAGAGTATTGCGAGTGAAAGGGATAGGCTGCGAACGATGGAGATGGCTGGACAGTTGGAATGCGGAGGGACATCAAATGTTGAAGTGGACAACGGAGGGAGTAGCCAATGCGATACGCGGCAAAAGACGGGGAAGGACGGCCAGACGGAACGCAAGGCGAGGTGCAGAGCCCCTGCCCCTACTGGGGAAAATGACCTGAAAAGCGACACGCAGGGAGAAACAGGGGAGACTGGACGAATGGAACGCGAACCGGGGAGCGGAGGGAATGCCCCTGCCGAACTGGGGTGCAGGGGCACTGCCCCTGCTGGGAAAAATGACCTAAAAAGCGACACGCGGCGAGAGCAGGGGCAAACTGGCCAACTGGAACGCGAGCTGGGGTGCAGGGGGTCACCCCCTGCCGAATTGAGGGACAGAGGTACTGTCCCTGCCGGGGAAAATGAGCAAAAAAGCGACACGCGGCGAGAGATAGAGGAAATCGGCCAAGTGGAACGCGAACCGGGGTGCAGGGGGTCACTCCCTGCCGAGCTGGGGTGCAGGGGGTCACCCCCTGCTGCGGTTGCAGATGCGGAGGAGGTGCTGGCGGCGCTGACGCGGATTTTGCGCGGAGAGGAAGAAGCGAAAACCAGCGAGGTGCTGCGGGCGGCGGAACTGCTGGGAAAACAGTACGGGCTGTTCGGCGACCGGGAAGGAGCGCCCACAGAAGCCCCGAAGATTGTGATGGACGTGCCGGGACGGGGGGAAAAGAAGTGAACGTGAAGCTGGGAGAAAAAGTGCCGCCGGCGTTCGAGAGGCTGTTCTGGGATATGTATGAGGGACGGCACGACGAGTACTGGCTGAAAGGCGGGCGGGGAAGCGGAAAGTCCAGCTTTGTCAGCCTGATGGCACTTTGCTTGATGCTGAAAGACCCGGAGGCGAACGTCATCATTTTTCGGAAGGTGGCGGAAAGCCTGCGGGAAAGCGTACTGGCGCAGATGCGCTGGGCGGCAGAGGAAATGGGCATGAACGGGTACTTTCAGTACCGGTTGAACCCAATGGAAATGACCTATCGGCCCACGGGACAGCGCATTTTGTTTCGGGGCGCGGACGACCCGGAAAAGAGCAAGGGCGTGAAATTGCCCAAGGGATATTTCGCACTGCTCTGGTTTGAAGAAGCCAGCGCTTTTCGCGGAATGGAGGAAATACGGACGATCCAGGCCAGCGTGCTTCGGGGGAAAAGGGGCGTGACGGTGCTGAGCTATAATCCGCCGGTCAGCGCCCAAAACTGGGTGAACGCAGAGGCGCTGAACCCCTGCGAGGGAAGAGTGGTGCATCAGAGCGACTACCGGCAGATGCCGCCGGAATGGCTGGGCGAGACTTTTCTGAAACAGGCGGAACGGCTGAAAAAACGGGACGAACGGGCCTACCGGCATATGTATCTGGGGGAAGCCGTGGGCACGGGAGGAAAGGTATTTGACAATCTGGACGTGCGGGCGATTTCCCTGGAAGAACGGGATCGTTTCCCGGTGCGGTACGCGGGGCTGGATTTCGGATTTGCCAATGACCCGGACGCGCTGGTGCTGTGCGCGTGGGACAAGCGGGGAAAGCGGCTGCTGCTGTTGGAAGAAGCGGTGCAGACAGGACAGAGCCTGGAAAAACTGGCGGAAAGCTGCCGGAAAATCGCGGGAGAGAAGATCATCCGCTGCGACAGCGCCATGCCGCGGGAAATTGCCGAATTGAGACGGAGAAACATCAACGCCATCGGGGCGAAAAAAGGGGCGGGCAGCGTGGAGCACGGTATTCGCTGGCTGAAGGAACTGAACGCCATCGTCATCGACCGGGAAAGATGCCCCAAGGCCGCCCGAGAGTTCAGCCTGTACGAATACGCCCGGGGCCGGGACGGGTGCTTCCTGAACGAATGCCCGGATCGAAACAACCACACCATCGACGCAGTGCGCTACGCGCTGGAACCGCTGATGACCGAACGGGTCGTGCGGCTCAGAAAGGGGAGAATCGAATGATCGTGATCGACCGGGAATGGCTGACGGACGGAGAGCCGTCGCCGGAGCTGATCTGGGAAGTGCTGAAACAGTTCGACGGGGAACGGTTTCGGTTGAACGAACTGAAAGATTATTACGATGGGGAGCACAGCATCTCCGAGCGGTGGCGGGGAAGGGGCGCGCCGAATTACCGGCTCAGTCATGATCTGCCGGGGTACATCGTGGCGATGACCAGCGGCTATCTGACGGGCGAACCCATTCAGTACACGGTCAACGGGGAATGGACGGGCTTTCAGACGCTGCTGGACTGCCTGCGCCGCAGCGCGGCGGGCAGCGTGGACAGCGAACTTGCGGCGGACGCGGCCCTTTACGGCAAGGGCGTGGAAATGTATTACGCCGATGAAAACGCCATGCCGCGGCTTTGTCAGGCGGACGCAAGAAACGCCTTTGTGGTGTATGACAACACCGTGGAGCACAGGCCGGTCTTCGGCGTGATGCTGACGGAACGGCGAAACCGGCATTTTCAGCGGACGGGCCAGCGAATCGAAGTGATGACGGAGGAATGGAACGTCCATTATGAGCGAACCGGCGGAGAGATCCCTCGGGAGACGGGGCGGGAGAGGCACTTCTTCGGCGGCGTGCCCATGACCGAATACTGGAATAATCAGCGGGAACGGGGCGATTTTGAAGGCGTGAAAGCGCTGATCGACGCTTACGACGCGCTGCAGAGCGACCGGGTAAACGACAAGCAGCAGTTTACCGATGCGTTGATGGTGATCTACGGGGCCACAGTGGAGGAGGACGAAGAAGGACGAAGCGTACAGCAGCGGCTTCGGGAAACGCGAACGCTGGAAATGCCTGCTGCAGACGCGCGGGTGGAGTATCTGACGAAACAGCTTTCCGAAAGCGACACGGAGATCCTGAAGGACAGCCTGAAGGCGGACATCCACAAGCTGAGCTTCGTGCCCGACCTGACCGACGAGGCCTTTGCGGGAAACCTGAGCGGCGTGGCCATGGAATACAAGCTGTTCGGACTGGAACAGCTGATGAGGGGCAAAGAACGCTGGTTCCGGGAAGGGCTGCTGTGGCGGCTTCGACGGATGGTGTATTTTCTGCGGCTGCGGGGCTGCCGTCTGCCGGAGGCAGAGGAGATCGGCGTGCATTTTTCCAGAAGTCTGCCGGTGAACCGGCTGGAAGTGGCGCAGACGCTGAAAGCCTATGAGGGGTTAGCCCCGAAAAAGCTGCTGGTTGGGCAGGTGCCCTTTGTGGAGGATGCGGAGAAGGCCATGGAAGAAATGGAAAAAGAAAAAAGAAGATAAAAAGAGCTGCCGAGGGCGGCTTTTTTTATAGAAACAAACGGAAGGGAGAAAAGAGCATGGAAGAAATGACGGTTCACGAACCCACGGAAATGGAACGGCTGGCGCTGGAACGGGAACAGACGCTGCGGCAGCGGGAGGCGGCGCTGGAGATGCGGGAACGCCGTGCCCGGGCGCAGGAGCTGCTGACCCAGCGAAATCTGCCGGCGGAACTGACGGACTGCCTGAATTTTTCGGATGACGAGAGTCTGGAAAAAAGTCTGAATGCGCTGGAAAAGGCATTTCTGGAACAGGTGGACAAGGCGGTGGGCGAACGGATGAAGGGCGCGGCGCCACGAAGCGGGGAAAGCGCGCTTTATGCCGGTCAGCTTCGGTCGGCATTGGGACTGAAATAAGGAAAAGAAAAAGGAGGAAAAAGAGATGGCTAATTCGATCGCACTATTCAAACAATTTGTGCCGCTGCTGGACGAGGTATACAAGGAGGCCAGCAAGACGGCGGTGCTGGACGGCCGCCCGGAGCTGGTGCAGGCGGGGGCGAACGCCAACGAGCTGGTGATCCCCAAGATGACGATGGACGGCCTGGCGGACTACAGCCGCAACGGCGGCTACGTGGGCGGCGCAATGAACCTGACCAACGAGACGGTGAACTGCAACTTCGACCGGGGCCGTATGTTCGTGGTAGATCACATGGACAACGCGGACACGGCGGGCGTGGCCTTCGGAATGCTGGCGGGGGAATTTATCCGCACGAAGGTGGTGCCGGAACTGGACGCTTTCCGCTTTGCAACTTATGCGGGCGCGGCTGGGGTCGGTTCGGGCAGCGGCACGCTGAACGACGGGGCGGCGGTGGTGGCCGCGCTGCGGGAGGCCATCAACGCCATGGACGCGGATGAAGTGCCCATGGAGGACCGGGTGCTATTTATTACGTCCGGCCTGCTGGGCAAGGTGGAGGATCTGGACACCACCAAGAGCCGGGAAGTGCTGCGCCGCTTCTCCGACGTGGTGGCGGTGCCTCAGACCCGCTTCTATACGGCCATTCACCAGAACAGCGGCACGGTGGTACAGAAGGGCGGCGAGACGGCCAGTGACGAGACGGCGGGCGGCTACGCCAAGGATGAAAGCGGCAAGGACATTAACTTTATGGTGATCCACCGGGGCGCGGTGATCCAGTTTTCCAAGCATATCGCGCCCAAGGTGGTAACGCCGGAACAGAACCCGGACGCGGACGCGTGGAAGTTCGGCTACCGTCAGGTGGGCGTGGCGGATGTGTACGAGAACAAGACCGCCGGTATTTACGTGCATCACAAGGCCTAAATGCGCCCGGAAACAGTGAAAGGAGAGCCGCATGGACAAGCAGAAAGGGCTGGAAGCGCTGCGGCTTCGGCTGGAAATTTCCAATGAGGAGCAGGACACGCTGCTGACGGCGCTTTTGGAGGATGCGGAGCAGTATGCGCTGGGGTATACCGGGCGAAGCGTCCTGCCTGCCGCGCTGGAAGGGGCGGTGCTGGAACTGGCAATCCTCCGCTACCGCCGACGCGGCATGGAGGGGGAAACCGTTCACAGCGAGGGCGGTTTGCAGATGAGCATGGAAGGGCTGCCCGCAACGCTGGAAAAGCTGCTGAACCGCTACCGGAGAGCGAAGGTGGTCTGATGGGACTGAGCCGCGGAAGAATGAGAAGACTATGGCTTCATCAGCCCAAAGCACAGCGGATCGCGGACGGTATGGAACCGGCCTTTGAGACGGAGAGCGTCGCACTGCTGGGAACGATCCAGCCGTTGGAAGGAACAACGACAGCAAGGCTCTACGGCGAAGAAAGCGCGGAAATGTCGCTTTTATTGACGGAGGAAAAGACGGAGCTGAAAGAAGGTGTGGGGATCGCGCTGGAGGCGGCGGGAGAATGCCGGTTCCGCATCGCGGCACCGCCGGAACGCTGGAAGACACATCAGCGGGCGGTTTTGAAAAGCATCTAGGAGGCATGGATGGGACTGGAAAAAGTGGGGGCGGCGATAGCCGCCGGTGCAGCGAGCGCCGTGGAACGGTTGTGCATGGAAACTGCGGAAAATGCGAAGGCGTTATGTCCGGTGGGATCCGGAGAATTGAAGGGCAGTATCGCGCCGCAGGTCATGGGCCCTTCGGGAAGCGTAGCCGCCGGGGCGGGCCATGCCGCCTATGTGGAGCTGGGAACCTGGAAAAAGGAGGCCCGGCCTTTTTTATTGCCCGCTTTTGCCATGACGAAAGAAAAAGCGGCGGAGGAAATCGCCCGGGAGATCAGAAACGCGATTCGGGAGGGATGAACTTGAGCGCGGAAGGAGAGACACGGCGCATTATGGAAGCACTGGGGAGCGTCGAAACGCTGAAAAACGTCAGCCGCAGCTGGCCCCGCCAGCAGGCGGCACTTCCCTGCGCAGTGGTGACATTGGCCGGGGAGCGACGGGCAGACGAACGGGATGGGGCCGAGTATCTGACGGAAACGGAATACTATGTGCGCTGCTTTGCCCGGACGGGAACGGAAGCGGATGAACTGGCTCCGAAAATTCGGCGGGAGATGGAAAAACTGGGCTATCAGCGGGAATTTGCCTGGGAAGAAAGCAGTGAAGCGGTTTTTCAGCGGGTGGAACGGTACAAAAAGTGGATCGGATAAAAGAGAGGAGAATGAGAAAATGAGCCAGAAACGAGCGGCAACGGGATTCAAGGGCATGGCGTTGGCCCCGGTGACGGAGAACACGCTGACCAGTTACAAGACCTCGGCGGGGGAAAGCCTGCCCTACGCGGGCAGCATGAGCCGCACCTCCAAGGAGAGCAGTACTGACCTGTACTATGACGACGACCTGTACGCCCAGATCAAGAACGTGATGGGCGAGGACGTGGAGCTGCACATGGCGGAGGTGCCGCTGGAACGCATGGCTGCGCTGGGTCTTGGCACCTATGACGAGGAAAACGACACGCTGGAGGCGGACTTCAACGCCGCCGGGAAGGAGTACGCCCTGCGCTTCGTGGTGGACACGGTCAGCGGCCTGCCCTTCTATTTCAACTACCGGCTGTTCCAGCTGACGGGCATCAAGTTCGACAACTTCACCACCAAGCAGGACAGCGTGACCGTGTGCGAGGTCATCATCACCGGCGTGTTCAAGCGGCCCAACATGGCGGGCCTTGCGCCGTGGGCCGTGATGCAGCTCAAGGACGACAAGAGCAATCAGGCCAAGTGCACGGCCTTCATCACGGCGGCGGAGACGAAGCCGGCCACTTAAAAAAGCAGGCCGGGGGACGGAAAACCATCCCCCGGCGCTTTCTAAGGACGAACAAAAGGAGGCCCCATGACGCGCTCGGCAGAGTACTGGAAACGGCGGGCGGAAGCCAACATGGACGGCGTGCAGCGGGGCGCGGAGCAGCGTCTTGCCCGGCTGGGCAGGGCCTACCATCAGGCGGCGCGGGAGCTGGAAGGCGAGGTGCAGCGCATCCTCGGCACATACGCGAAGCGCTTTGACCTGACCCCGGAGGAAGCCGCCGCCGCGCTGCGGGAGCCTGCCGACGAGGAAAGCCGGGCCTACGGCTACCGCGTCAGCCGGGCGGAAGCGCTGGAAAAAGCCATCCGGGAGCGGCTGAACGGGCTGGGGGCACGGCTGGAACGGGAGACTGCCGCCCAGCGGGAATGGACGGCCTCTAAGAGCTACCAGAGCGCCCGGAAGATGATGCGGGACATGACCGGCGGGGTGGTGAGCCAAGCCGTGCCCGATTTGCAGGGAATGCTGCGGGCCATGGACACCGCGTGGTCGGGCCGGAACTACTCCGCCCGCATCTGGCGCAACACGGACCATCTGGCGCAAATGCTGGAAGACGAGATCGAAGCCGCCTTTTTGAGCGGCAAGAGCGTCCGCCGGATGGCGAACGTCATCATGGATCGCTTCGGCGTGGGCTACCGGGCGGCGGAATGCCTGATGCGGACGGAGACCAGCTACGTGCAGAACCAGACAGCCGCAAAGAGCTACGAGGACGCAGGCTGCACGGAATACGAAATTTTGACCGCCAGCGACCGGCGCACCTGCAGCCGATGCGCCGCACAAAACGGCAAACGCTACCCCTTTACGGACATGCAGCCTGGGGAAAACGCCCCGCCCTTTCACCCGAATTGCCGGTGCACGATCTTGCCGGTGGTGGGGGAAGAAGAGCGGCTGGCGAAAAAGGCCGGGCCGGAGGAACTGGGCTTTGCGGTTGCAAAGACGGGGGAAAGTGGTATAATAAAGGTGAAAAATTCTGACCTTCCCAACGGCCTGCCGATCAAGGGAACGCCAAATTCGACGGTTGATAAAACGGACGACAGCGGCGTGACGCTTCAGCGCAGACTTTATGGAGAAGACGGTCTTGCGTTGACGGACTACGACGTTTCAGACCATGGCTTGCCGCATTTGCATCCGACCGGTGCGCATAAGCATATGTACAGTCATGGCAGACGGCCGGTAAGAGGAAAGCCGGAAAAGCTGTCGAAGGAAGAGCTGGAACAGAATTCGGACATCATCAAGGACGGTGAAAATTACCATGACAAGGGCTGAATTTGTTGAGAAAATTGAAAACGGCTCCGACATCATGTTTGACGTGCGGGGAAAGCATTTCACGATCTTGACATGGCCTGACGATGGGATTGCCATTGATGAGCAGTATCCGAACGACGGAAATGTAAAATACTTCAGAACTGCCGAAGAACTGGTAGACGGATTTTTTGTCGACGGGAAACCGATTGCTAATATTGCCGATGAAATCAGAATTACGGAATATACCTGATGAGGATGAAACAGATGAGTGAGCCGAGCCGCATTCAGACGAGAGAAGGCATCAAAGGCGTTGAAAAAGCCATTGCTTTAGAAGCTGCGAAGGGTTATTGCACCCGGCATGGCTATTCCATGCATAAGCTCGCCGAAAACAGGTTCCATCTGATCGGCGGCGTGGCCGTGTTCTCTGTCCCAAGTCCTGTGAAGCCAAATGGACTGATGAATGACAGAGAAACCCAACCATTGCCGACGCTGATTCTTCGTCAGGAAGACGGAAAACTAACGTTTGAAACCACCGAATATACCGAAAAATATCTGAAATAACAAAAGCCGGAAAATCCTGACCGCCACGCCGAAAGGCAAGGCGGTTTTTTCATACCCATTTTGAACAAAGGAGACGATCCACATGGCAAGCAAGAACAGCGCGACCCTTTCCCTGCCCAAGAGCCGGACGGTGCGGGGGTATGAGATTCGAAAAATGCCCATCGGGGCGTTTCTGGAGGCGTGCAGCCTGCTGGAAGAACTGCCGGGGACGGCGCTGCGGCTGCTGTTCCCCGAAAAAAAGGAAGGGGACATTCTGGCGGAGCTGGCCGGGCTTGATAAGGACAAGCTGCAGGAGCTGTTCCTGCGGGCGCTGGCGGTGCTGCCGGGAGAGATGGTGCGGCTGTTCGCCAAGCTGAGCGGCGTGGAAGAACAGGCGCTGCTGGAAGACGCGCGCATCGGGCTGGACGGCCTTGGCGAAATGGCCGAGGCGTGGCTGGAGGTCAACGGGATCGAAAATTTTATCAAAACCATGGGAGCGCTGGGAAAACGGACGAGGGCTCTCATGGGCGGAGCGAACACTGGTTCCAGGGGCTGATCGCCGCGGCGCTGAGCATCGGCATCAGCAAGCGGGAGCTGCTGAACGACTACTACATGGACGAGATCGGGCCGGTCTTTGAGGAATGGAACCGTCTGCATGACCCTGACCGGGAGGAGACGGAGGAAGTGGAGGCGGCGGACTTCCTCGGGGGCGAAGGAGAATGGCTGGAGTGAGGGAAGGAGGGGAGAACAAGAATGACGATCGATGAATTGACCGTCAAAATTACGGTGGCGGCGGAAGAAGCGGAAGCGGCGTTGGATGCGCTGCTGGAAAAGGTGCGGGCGTTTCAGGAAAAAACGGGACTGGCGCTGCAGCTGGATGCTGGCAGCTGGGACAGTCAGTTGGCGGAAACGGGTGAAGGCTTTCAGCAAGTCGGAGAACAGGCGGAGGCGCTGGCGGACAAGCTGCGTCAATCGACGGAAACGGCGTTGGCGCACAAAGGGGCTTTTGAAGAACTGGGCGGCGAGGCGCAGAAGATTCGAGAAGGATTCCAGCAAAACGAAAAAAGCGTTCAAAGTCTGGTACGACAGCTGGCAGAGCTGGGCCGTCAGCGGGAAGCGTTGAACCAGCTGAAAAATCTATCCGCCCAGTTGAAAAACTGCGAAAAGGGCGGAGAAGGTTATCGGAAAACATTAACGCAGATCCAGCCGGTGCTGAAGAAGGCGGGAATTTCAACGGAAAATCTCGGCAAGGGCATGGAAGGGCTGGACGATGCGGTCACCTCCGCGGAAAAGAGCATGGGCAGCGCCGCAAACGGGATCGCCGGGAAACTGGAAGGCGTGATTCGGTGGGCGGAACAGACGAAGCAAAGTCTGACCATCAGCGGAAGCGTCAACGTGGATACCAGCCCGTCGATTCAAGCGTTGAACGGGCTGATCGCCGTGGCACAGACGGCGCTGGCGTTGCTGAACGCTTTGGGATTGGGCGGCGGCACAGGGAAAAGCGTCAGCCGAGGCGGTGGCGGCGGAGGCGGGAACAAGGCGGAAGAAGCCGAGAAAAAGGCCGAGGAAGCACGCAAGAAAGCCCTGCAGGCGGACTACGACCGCATCGAACACCGGCGGCACCTGAACGAGATCAGTCTGGAGGAGGAACTGGCCGGGCTGGAAGAAATCCGCCGGAAGCACCAGATGACCGCCGAGGAGATCATGGCATGGGAAGAAAAGGTGTACGATCTCAAGAAGGAAATCAGGGAACGGGACGCGGACAGCATCGATCAGCTGGCGGACGGGGTGGTCTCCGCGCTGGAAAAGCGCTACGAGGCCATGCGGGACGCGGAGATCGAGCGGCTGGACAAGAGCCGGGAGGCGTGGGAGCAGTGGCGGGACGACAGCGTGCAGGCCATTGAAGACCAGATCGCCGCGCTGGACAAGCTGGCCGACACCGAGGACGAGGAGAAAAAGAGCGCCGAGGAGCTGCGGAAGATCGAAAAACTGCGCCGGGAGGTGGAGTATGAGCAGGACGCATATAACCGGCAGAAATTGCAGCAGCAGCTGGATGAGGCGGTGGCCAGCCGGGAGGAACGGCTGCGGAAGCTGGAATTAAAGCAGCAGAAGGAGGCCCTGCAGGAGGAGATCGAGAAGATCAGGGATCAGGCTTCGGAGAAGATCAAGGAGCTGGACGGAGAGCAGGACGCCGTCGAAAAGGCCTACGAGGAACGGCTCAAGGCGGCCAGCCTGCAGGCCGAGGCTGAAAAGCTGCTGATGACCAAGAGCCAGGACGAGATCATGGACCTGCTGTACGAATACGTGCCCGAATACGACGCGCTGGGCAAGAGCATGGGCGAAAAGCTGCTGGAGGGCTTCCAGAGCAAGGTGGGGAGCATCACGGACTGGTTCCGCGGCTTCAACGACCAGCTGGCCCGGATGCAGGAGGAGCTGGCGGGCACCATGAACGCCGCCACCGACCGATTCTACGAAAGCCGCCGGGACACTGCCAGCCAGAGCGGGCAAAGCGGCGCACCGGTGGTGCAGCAGACGGTGAACTTCTACGAGCCGGTGGAAAGCCCCAGTCAGGTGGCCCGGCGGATGGAGGACGTGAACGACCAGCTGGGGTGGATGATGGCGTGAAAAAACGTTGCGGCTGGAAGATGGTTATGATAAGATAAAAGGCACGGGAAACCGTGCCGCGGCGGAGGGCAACACCGAGATCCTGAATAAGGAAGGAGGTGAGGCCTGATGCAGAAGCTGCTTTTTGAGATACTGAGTGCTGCCGTTGCTGCCGCCTGTGCGACGCTGATCGGCTGGATCTTGGCAAAAAGAAACGATCACGATGGTGAAGATCGTGATCGCTAAACCTGCAAAGGGTTAATAAGGCAAAACCCTTCGCCGCGTTAAGCATACCACAATCAAAGACCAATGTCAAATGAAAGCGCCAGGCAATATGCCGCGGCGCTTTTTGCGTGAAAAAGGGAGTGACTACCCATTCAAAAACTGATCTACGAGAACCTGCACGGCGAGACGGCCGTGTTTTTTCATGCGCCGTGGGTGCTGGGCCGGGTGAAGGGCGTGGGCATGAGCGACGTGAAGGTAGTGGCGGCGGAAGGGGCCTACCAGCAGGGGGAGAGCATCACCGGCCTGCGGCGGGAAGGCCGGACGGTGAAGGTGACGCTGCACCTGCTGGCCCCTTCCCGGCAGGAGATGTACCGGCTGCGGGCGGAGCTGCTGGGGGTGCTGAGCCCGGACAAGGCCTTCGACGGGACAAACCGGGCACGGCTTTTGTACGAGAACGACTTCGGCAGGCGGTGGACGTGGGCCGTGCCGGAAAGCGGGCTGGACTGGGGCCAGCGCAAGCAGAACGCTCAGCCGTCCCTCAGCCTGAACTTCCGCTGTGAAAGCCCCTACTGGTACGGCATGACCCGGCAGGAGGCGGTGTTCAAGGCCAAAAAGGCCGGGTTCACCCTGCCCATGAAAATGCCGCTGGGGCTGGGCAGCAAGTCCTTCGTGTGCCAGGTGGACAGCGCCGGGAACGCGGAAGCACCCGCCGAGATCGAGATCACCGGGGCGGGAGAGATGCCCACGCTGGTGAACGAGTCCACCGGGGAGAAAATCTGTCTGGTGCAGCCTTTGCCGGAAGGGGACACGCTGGTGCTGGACACCGACCCCGCCCGGCTGAAGGTGCGCATCCGCCACGGGGACGGCAGCGAGGAAAACGGCTTCGGCTACCTGAGCCCGGAAAGCTCGGTGGCGGAGTTCGGGCTGCGGCCCGGCGAAAACCTGCTGCACTACGTGCCCCAGGGGGACGGCAGCCGCAGCGTGATCCGGGTGCGGTGGTACGACTGCTGGGAGGGGGTGTGATGATGCATTCCCTGATGATGGCGGGGCCGGACCTGCGGCTCCGGGGCGAGCTGCCACAGTACGCTAGCCTGCGGTTCAAGCGGTGCTTCTGGGAGGTGGGCAGCTTCCAGCTGACGGTGAAACGGGGAACACCGGGATGGGACAGCCTGAGCCGGGAAACGCTGCTGTACCTGCCGGAGAGACCCGAAACGGCGCTGCTGGCGGAAAAGATCACCGTGGACGAGGAGAAGGTCACAGTCAGCGGCGTGCCCCTGAAGGGCCTGTGCAAGCGGCGCATCTGCGTGCCGCAAAGCGTGCAGGGCGACCAGTACGACGGCTTCGGGTGGGATCGGTTCACCGGGGACGCGGAAAGCGCGTATCTGCACTACGCCGCGGCCAACCTGACCGACCCGGAGGATGCGAAGCGGAAAATTCCCGGACTGGTGCTTTCGGAGAACCGGCACCGGGGAGCCGTGCTGCCCTGGCAGGCCCGGTTCGACAAGCTGACGGAGGTGTTCGCCGACATCGGCAGCGCCACGGGGCTGGGGTGGGACGTCGTGCCCGACTGGAAGGAGCGGGTGCTGCGGTTCGTGGTACGGGAAGGCGTCGACCGAACCACCGGCAGCCGCCGGGCGGTGCTGTCCCGCCGGCTGGGCAACGTGGACGGGGCCAGCTGGACGGAGGACGGCACCGCGGAGGTGGGCACGGTGTACGCCGGGGGCAGCGGCGAGGACGAGGACCGGCTGATCCTCAGCGTGGGCAACACGGCAGAAGGGCTAAACCGCCGGGAAGGCTGGGCCAGCCTGAACGGGGTCAGCGACGTGGACATGCTGCGGCTGGGCGCGGAGCGGAAGCTGTCGCCCCGGAAGGACAGCGTGACGGCGGAGCTGCTGGACAGCGGCCTGTGCCGGTACGGGCGGGATTATGACCTTGGGGACGTGGTGACGGTAGTGGCCGACGACCGGCAGAGGAACGCCCGGCTGACGGCGGTGGAGGAGACCTACGAGGACGGAAAGCGGATGCTCAAGGCTACCTTTGGGGAGGGGCCGGTGACGCTGACGGGGCTGATTCGGGAGAAGTTGCGGGGGAGTAATGCCTAGAGCGGAGGTGCAGGAGGCACTGCCTCCTGCCGGGGTTTTAGGGGCAGCGCCCCTAAGCCTTGTGCCGCAGCACAAATATTCCAGCGAACCAGCGCAGCGCTGTTCGCGGGCGATATCGGCCAATCAGCAACGAAGCCAGAAAGTAGCGCTGCTCGCAGTTGGCAGCAGCCTAGCCGTACCGCAAACCGAAGCCACGCGGGCCGGAATGGGCCAAAAAAGACGAGCAACCGAAGAAAACCGAGCGTTGACCGCAAGCCTGAAGCCACGACGGTCTGAAGGAGCAGCATAGCCCGAACGCAGTGCTGTTTGCGGTGAGTATAGCCAAAGCACCAAGGAGGGAAAAGATGGCAAAGGAATTTTACGGGTATTTCGACAGTCTGGTAGAGGATGAACGGGAGTACGACGCGGCGCAGTTCGCCCATATCCTGCGGGCGGGGATGGTCAACGGCGTCACCAGTCACGCCGGAGGCGGGCTGCAGGCGACGGCCCCCGGAACGGGCATGACCACGCAGGTGAGCCCCGGCGGCTGCGTGGTGAACGGGTATCTGTTCGTGCTGGAGGACGACGGCGGCGGGGTCAGGAGCTTCAGTCACCAGCCGTCGGCGGCCAGCGACCGCTGGGACAGGATCGTAGTGCGGCTGGAAACGTCCGCCGCCCAGCGAAAGATCACGCTGGAGGTGCGGGCCGGAACGCCGGGGGCCGACCCCGAGCCGCCCGCGCTGGAGCGGGACGGGAACGTGTACGAGCTGGCGTTGGCGAAGGTGAAAATTCGCGCCGGGGCGGAGAGCATCGAGACGGCGGACGTGGTGGACGAACGGGCCGATGCGCAGGTGTGCGGCTATGCCGTGCCGGTGTGGCTGCGGGGGCTGACGGGCTTTGACCCGGACGAAATGGCGGCGGAAGTGGGCCGTAAGGCCGTGACGGCCTTCTACACCGCTACGCTGACTGCCGCCGGGTGGACGGGCAGCGCCGCGCCCTACGTGCAGGAGGCGGTCGTGGAAGGACTGCTGGGCAGCGATTCGCCCATCGTGGCGGTGAGCATGGAAAACGCCACGGTGGAAAACTACGAGGCGATTCTGGAAAGCTGGGCGAACGTGAATACCATCGACACGGGGGACGGGAAGATCACGGCAAAGTGCTTCGGGGAAAAACCGGCGGCGGATCTGACGCTGCTGATAAAGGTGGTCAGATGAAGAAGTGTGAGTGCGGGGCGAACGAAAGGGACGGGATGGGCCCCGGCCCTGAGAGTGAGCAAAACGCAGAAAGAACAAGGAGCACGGGCCCGAAGGGAACGTGCGAAGAAAGCGACCAGGGGGAGCGGATAAGATGGCGGAATGTTTGCTTTTGAAAAGCGGAGGACAGACGAAGAAGCTGCCGGTGCTGAACCCCAGCTACCCGGCCAACGTGACCAACTGGCAGGGGGAACAGGCCACGTTCAAGGTGGAAATTTCCACGCCGGGCGTACCGGCGGAATACACGTACCAGTGGTACAGGGACGGGGCGAAGTGGACGGGGGAGACCAGCGCCACCGTCAGCTGGAGCGGCGCCAGCGTCGGCAGCCACAGCATCTACTGCGTAGTGACCAACAAGGCCGGGGAAGTGACCAGCCGGGTGGCCACGCTGACGGTGAAAGATCCCAATATGGCCTACACCTACACCGGCAGCCATGAGAAGATCGACGACGGAAGCGGCAACTGGCGCATCAAATTCAAGAGCAGCGGCACGCTGAAGTTTACCAACCTTGGCAAGTGGGACGGCAAGCTGGACGTGTTCTGCGTGGGCGGGGGCTGCGCAGGCGGCAGCGGCAACTGGGACGGGAACAACGGCTACGGCAAGGCGGGCAGCGGCGGATACACCAAGACACAGAAGAGTATTCAGGTGACCGCGAATACCGCTTACAGCATCGTGATCGGCGCTGGCGGACAGAGCGCCTTTGCGCCTGGCGGAAGCACCAGCGCATTGGGCGTGACGGCGAACGGCGGTACGAAGCTGGGCGGCGGCAGCGGCGGCGGGGCTTATGGCAACGGGCAGGTCTATAACGGCGGCTCGGACGGCGGCAACGGCGATCCGCAGAACGCCGCCAACATCGGCATCGATCATTGGGGTTCCCCCGGCAAAGGGCAGGGGACGACCACGCGGGAATTCGGCGAATCCACCGGCACCCTCTACGCGGGCGGCGGCGGTGCTGGCGGCAACGGTTCCGCACAGGCCAAGGGCGGCAGCGGAGGCGGTGGCAACGGGGCGTGGAACGGAAACCAGCCCACCAGCGGCGCGGCCAACACCGGCGGCGGTGGGGGCGGCATGTACTATGGCCTGACGAACGTCGGCAAGGGCGGCAGCGGTATTGCCGTTATCCGAAACCACAGATAAGGAGGCAGAAGCATGAACGAGACGTTTTACGCGTTGGTGGAAAACGGCGTGGTAACGAACGTGATGGTGCTATACCCGCCCAACGCGGCGGAATTTGAGGGGGCTGTGCCCTGCGGGGACTTGCCCGTGGCGGTCGGCGACACCTACGACGGGGAGCATTTTTACCGGGGCGGCGAAAAGCTGGACAGTCCCCTTGCGTTGGCGCAGCAGGAGGCCCAGACCCTCAAGGAGGACATCCCCATGCTGAAAGCCCAGATCAAGGCCATCAGCGACCGAAACGATTTTGTGGAGGACTGTATCGCCGAAATGGCGACGGTGGTGTACGCAGATGAAAAGTAAATGTGGAGGGTGCAAAGCACCGAGCCGTGAGGACATGGCGCAGCCATCCGCAGCGGCGAAGCCCGTAACGCGCCGCAAGGCGTGGAACGGGCCGAAAGAAAGGGTGAGCAAAGTGAACCGAGCGTTGAGGACAGCGGCGAAGCCGCTCCGCAGACGCGAAGCCCGTAACGCGCCGAAGGCGTGGAACGGGCCGACAAAGGCGATAACGGCTGTAAAGCTGTTCGCAATAAAAATCATCTTTGGAAAGGAATGGTGTATCATGATGGCTATGTTCTTTGCGCAGAGGGTAATTCTGGGGAAGACCACGTTTGCCAATGTCCCGAAGGCCCTGAAGGCGGGCGTTGCGGAAGTGCTGATCGACAGCGGCCTGCCGGAGCTGGTGCCGACCGAGTACGGCGGCACGGCTGACGTGGAGTAAGGTAAGGTCTGCACACCGTGCAGACACCCAATGCAGGGGCGGAGTCATTCATCCGCCCCTCTTTTTTTTAATGAGGTGAACACATGAAAACTGTCAACCTGATCTTTTCCCGCATGGGACGCTCCGTGATTCCTCTGGGCATGGAGGGCGAGCACGGTGTCACTACGGTCCGCTTTGACCTGTCGGAGGAGCTGGAGCATCGCCCCAATGCATCGGTAACCATCAAGGCCACATCCGCTGCCGGGGTCACCTACTCCCCGGAAACCCGGCTGGAGGGCACCACGCTGGTCTGGCCAGTGCATGAGTCGGACACCGCCGCCAGGGGCCGGGGCGAGGCGCAGATCATCATTCGAGCCGAAGGTGAAAAGGAAAAATCTGCGGTGGTGACGACTGTGGTCAACCGTTCCGTCGTGGATGAGGACGGTGACCCTCCCTAGCCCGGTGCAGGACTGGATTGACCGGGCCGAGGAGCTGCTGAAGGAACTAAAGGAAAGCGGCGGCAGTAGCGGCATCGCAAAAAAGCTGGAAACGGCCCGCGTCATTCGCCTGTCAGGAGGGGTCAGCGGGCAGACCCAGTTTGACGGCAGTCGGAACGTGGATATTTCCACGGAGGTAGCTGCCCTGACCAACGAGGAAATCGACGAAATTCTCAAAGAAGCCGAAAAGGCACAAGGAGGAGCATGATATGAGCCAGACAACTGAAAAAGCCCTGAACCGGGCGGGTCTGAAATACCTGTGGCAGCTGATGCTGAACAAGCTGCCCAAGAACACCAGCCAGCTGAAGAACGACAGCGGCTTCATCACTTCCAGTGACATTCCCGAGGGCGCTGCTGCTAGTACCACTACCCCGAAGATGGACGGTACTGCAGAAATCGGCACTGAAACGGCCTTTGCCCGCGGAGATCATCGGCACCCCAGCGACACTACAAAGGTGGACAAGGTGGTCGGCAAGGGCCTTTCTACCAACGACTATACTACAGCCGAAAAGAACAAACTAGAAGGCATTGCAGAGGGGGCCAACAAGTATGTTCACCCCACCCACACTGCCAAGGCTAGCGGCCTGTACAAGGTAACGGTGGATGCAGAGGGGCACGTTTCCGCTGCCTCAGCTGTGGAAAAGAGCGACATTACTGCATTGGGCATTCCCGCCTCCAATACGGAGTATGACCCAGCTACTGCCTCCGCGGATGGTCTGATGTCCTCTGCTGACAAGGCTAAGCTGAACGGCATCGCTGAAAATGCTAACAACTACACCCTGCCCACGGCTGGAAGTGCCCTCGGCGGTGTAAAAACTACCAGCACAGTTTCTAGTGCCAGCGGCTATACGCCGGTGCCGATCATCGGTGGCGTGCCTTACTACAAGGACACCAACACAGAGTACGATGCTGCTACTTCCGCCACGGACGGTCTGATGTCCAAGGCGGACAAGGCCAAACTAGACGGCTTCGGCAGCGCGTCCTCCTACGCCCTCAAGAGTGACCTTACCAATGTGTACCACTACAAGGGCAGTGTGGCCACCTTCGCCGATCTGCCCTCTACCAGTCTTACGGCGGGTGACGTATACAACGTAGAGGAGGATAACATGAACTACGGCTGGACCGAGGCCGGGACCTGGGATCCGCTTGGTGCGATTTTCAAAATGGAGTATTTGACCAACGAGGAAATCGACGCTGCTCTGGCGGAAGTCGAGGCAGGCTGATCGCAGCCCTAAGCCGGAGAACATACAGCTAAAGCGCCGGTTACTCCTGCATTACTCGTACAGCATGCCGGAAAGCACGGCCTTTGGACGAATGGGGCTGCTTTTGTAGAGGAAGCACAGAAGTAATTTCTTCGTGCATCTTTCACAAAAATGCGACCATTTAAGCGCCGTAAATTGTGAAAAGTAACGAGTGATTTTCACTCACTCCTACAGTACTCCTACATTACTCCTACAGGTAAAAACCAAAAAACGACTCCCTCGTGGCTTACGCTGCGAGGGAGTTTTTGTTTTACCATTCATCTTATTTTGCATATTTCGTCCATCAGCCAGGTGGGATCGCGGCGGGTGTAGACCTTCTCGGTAATGTCCGTAGTCTGGTGGCCGACCATGTACTTGATGGCGTATTCGTCCACCTTGTACTTCTTGGCCAGGGTGTGCTTTTACCAGTAAAATTCGCCCCACCCGATCAAGTCCAGCCCGTACAGCGTACCAATCCCGTTTAAGCGCACATAAGCCACGCCGTCCATGGGAATAACGCCCTCCTTGTCGATGGTCGTCAGCAGGTTTCCGTTCGCGTCAAACGCATCGACCGTGGTCAGGCAATCGACCTTCAGCTGCGCGGCTGAAACGTCCTTCCCCTTGTAGTCGTGCAGGTAGAGCATCGCCTGAGACAAGTCCACATACAGATCGGAATAACGCACGGAGCGTCCGGACAGCCGCGCAACGTTTTCAAGGCGATTAAAAGTCGGATACAGCGTCACCTGCTGAACGCCCCGCAGATCGACCGGCGCGTCCATATCCCCGTAGTCGAACAGGGCGCTGTTCTCCTTCAGCCATGGATAAAATCCGTCCAATACATCCTCGCCATAGCTGGCCTTCAGGGCGCTGACTTCCCTTTCGACCCGCTTCCCCTTTGTGGCTTGATCCAGCGCCGTCATCCAGGCCGTGTCGTTTCCATACACCCGCTCCAGATAGGCCATGAACCGCAGTCCCTCGCTGTAGCCCGGATTGCCGGAATAGGGATAGGGTTCTTTCATCCAATGGGACAGTTCCTCTGTATACAGCGTTTCTTCGTCTTCCAGTGCAACGTTATAGAGAATCTGTTGGGACGGGCCGACCGCATAGGCCAGCGCCGGGTCGTTTTCTTCCAGCCATTTTGCCGTTTGATAGGCGGTATATTCCGCAAAGCCTTCCGCCATCAGCCGGCTTTCCCAATCCTCCGAAGCCTCGTGATAAAAGTAATTCAGGGTATGCCTCATTTCATGTAAAATGGCATAGCTGCCATTAGCCAGAAGATCCGCCGGGTAAAGGTCGATCTGGTTCTGATACGCAACGGGGACGTAGAATTCCCCCTCCTCCGACGTTTCGTTTGCGCGGCACCGCACCTCGATCATCTGCGCATAGGCTCCGTCTTCAAAGCGAATGCCGCTGACCGTCTCCATGGCGCGGTATATCCCTTCCCACCGTTCCATCAGGTCGCCCGGCACGTACACGCCCGCGTCGATCGACACATGGAAGTGTTCGCTGAAAAGCTCGATCGGCTCGCTGGTGATGGTTCCCTGGGGAAACGTCACAGCCTGTTCCGCAAAGGCCGGTATCACCATGCACAGCAGGAGGAGCGCCGTTAGAAAGATCGCCGTTTTTTTCTTCATTTTCATTTTCCTTTCAACGTCTATTTGTGGAAGGCCGTCTTTTTATGTTGTTTTCGGTCGATTTACCAGCAGTATAATGCCGCGTTCTTTTCCTGTCAAGTCCCTCCTATGGGCGCGCTTTCCTTAGCTCCCCTGCCGTTCGCGCTGTGCGGGCGTTTTCCCCTATTTTCTTTTCGCCATCCGAAGCAGGGAAGCCCCGTCCGCCAGATTGACCGTCAAAAATTTGCCACTGTAGAACGCCGCCCAGTTGTTGAACACGCAGGGCAGCTTCTTCGCCGCCTGCAAGCTGTCCACATAACGCAGGGTCAGCGGCTCCCCCGCTTCCTCGCAATATTTCCGCAGCTTTTCAATGGTCTGCGGGATAAACGGACACTGATCGTCGTAGTAGACCGTCAGCTCCCGTTCTTCAATTTCCATTTTAAATACGTTGGGCGCGAACCGGGGATAGGTTCCGTCAAAGGAAAGAGCCAGCAGTTCGTAACCGTTTGAGGTAGTGTCCACCGTTTCAAAGCCGAAATGCCGGAAAAACGACTGATCGGTCAGCCATCCCTTCTGCTTGGCCGCCCCCAGCATACACACGCCGGATCTTCCTTGGGCCCGCGCGTCCGCCAGACAGGATTCCAGCAGCGCCTTGCCGTAACCCTTGCCCCGGTTCTCCCCCTCCGTCCACAGGCAATAAATATAGAGGTAATTTTCCCCCAAAATGGGCACCCACGCCTTTTCCAACGGCGCATATTCCATGAACACCGTCGCCCGGCCTTCCAACTTTCGAAAGACGTGCCCTTCCTTCAGCCGTTTCGCCAGCCATTGCCGCTTGGCTTCCACACCGGGATGAGCTTTTTTCATGCGGACAATGCAGCACAGCGTTTCATCCGCCAGATTTTCCGGGGTCAGATCAACAAACATACGAAATCCTCCCAAAGAACCCTTTGGGAGGATTATAGCACAACAGTTGTTATTCAACAAGAGAGATCCGGCATCAGGGTCATGCGGAGCGTGGTGCATCCGTAGGGCTGCAGCCGCACCGTTTCCGTCCCGATAGGTTCCGGACTTTCCGGCTTTTCCGCGCATACGCCGGGCTGACCGGGACAGGTGCCCCATGCGATTCGGTTCATCCGAGTCACCAGCTGCAGCGGCGGCTGTTCCCGAGAAAAGGGCTGATCTCCCAGCGGATTTTCCACCAGTTGGACGTCTTTTTCCGCAAAGGCGTAACCCCAGTCCTGTTCCGACAGGATGATCCAGTCGCAGTACGGCGCTTTGCGGGTGACGCCGTGGCTTTCGTATTCCCACGGATAGTGCTTCGCCGCCAGCGGCAGGGCGAATACCAGCGGCCCCCGCTCCACATAAGCCATTCCGTCCGCTTCAGGAACCAACCTCGCGGCAAAATGCAGCTTTACTTCCACGCTGTCGCCGTCCTGCCAGAGCCGTTCCGTCCGCCAGATTTCCCCCGGCTGAACGGGCTGCCCGTCCGCTTCGGCACTTTCAGCGAAGGCCGGGACGCGAACGGCCAGTTCGAAACGGACGGGATGTTCGCAGTGAACGCTATACAGCAGACTGTCCCGGAAGGGATACTCGGTTTCCAGCGTGACCCGCGCCTTTTCGCCGCCGCGTTCCAGCTGAACAGAGGAAGGAACCAGCACTGCCGACAGGAGTCCCTTTTCTGTTTCCATGAAGGCGGACAGTGCCAGCTTGGGCCAGCCCTGCGAAAAATTCGCGGTACAGCAGCCGTAGTTCGGTTCCAGCCCAAAGAGATTGGACTGACTGCCGTTGGTGCCAAATATGGGCGTTCCCTGCTGAATGGAGCAGGAGACCTGATTCAGCTGCTGATCGTACTGGTGTGACCACATGTCCGCAGAGATCGTGGCGGGCAGAGAGTTGAACGCCAGCCGTTCCAGCAGATCGAGCCAAAAGGGCTCGCCGGTGATGGAGGCCAGCAGCTCGCAGGAATACATTTCCTCCACCACAGCGCAAAGCTCGGTGCCGCGGATGGGGCTTTTCCCCGCCAGACATTCGTCGCCCTGAATGTGTCCCATGGGCGTTCCGTGGTACTTTCGCAGTTGCTCGTACATTTTTCGGGCGAACGCACCGGGTTCCTGCCCGGAAAGGCCGGAGAATACGGCTTCGCTTTTCAGCGCCATCATCAGGTTGACGATGTGAGTCTGCTGCCGCCACACGCCCCGGGGGTCTGGCTGCTGATCCTTCCAGCAGGCGAACACCCGCTCGTAGGACAGGCCCTGCGACGCGATCGTCACGGCCAGCTCGATCATCCACGGTTCGGGCCGCTGTTCGTACAGCCATTGCAGGGGGATCAGGGCTTCAAACCAGCGGCTTTGGCCCCAGTTGAACAGGGTGCAGTGGGTCAGATGGCCTTCCAGATTTTTCATGGCCCGATAAACGGTCTCCGCCGCCCTGTGGTCTCCGCTGCATTGACCATAGACCATCAGTGCTTTGCAAATGATGAACACCGCCCACACGTCATAGGCTGCGCGTTCCTCCTGGGTGCAGGGGCAGAGCCAGCCGTCCGCCTGCTGCGCGTCCATAATCGCCTCCACGTATTTCTTCGCCCGGGCGATCAGCGCTTCGTCCCGCAGAAGATAGGCCAGCGGCACGAAGCCGTCCAGCCAGTAGGGCACCCGTTCCCAGCCCTCGGCCTTGCCGCCGATCCACGCGGAATCCCGAATATCGGGCCAAATTTCATCCAGATGGCCGGACAGCCCCTCCGCCTGAATTTCCAGCTGACGTTTCAGCCAACCTTCCGGGCGGAGATTTTCCGGCTTCACAAAACGGTACACCGACGAATAAATCTGTTCCATGGTTTTCGCCCCTCTTTCTGCAATGAATGATACCGCCAAAATGCGACGTTGACCATTCTCAATGCCGCCCATTTCCTTGCAAAAATTGAAAAAATCGCTTATAATGTCCGTGAGGTGCGTCCCATGAGCGAATATCTGAGTTCTGAAAAGTTGCCCCAGTTTCTTTTTTCCCACGACCGTGCGTTTCAGCCCGGCGAAAAGCACGTCACCCGCGTCTGCCCGGAGGACGTGCTCCTGCTGATGTTTTCCGGCGTTCTTCGTTTTACGGAGGACGGCGTGCCGGTGGAGGTGCGCGGCGGCGAGTACTACATCCAGAAGCGCGGGCTTTCCCAGCAGGGGCAGGTGCCGTCCGACTGTCCCGTCTATTATTACGTGCATTTTTTGGGGCATTGGAGCAGCGAGGGCGGCATCCGCAAACGCGGCCCCCTTCCTGCGGAGGCGCAGGCCCTCACCCGCCGTCTCGCCGAGGCCGATCAGCTGGGTGCGCCGCTTTTGGAGCGCACCAGCCTGTTTTACCAGCTTCTCACCCTTTTGTGCCACAGCCGCCCTCAAACCCCTGCGGAACGGCTGGCGGAAAGCGCCCTGCAGCAGTTGCAGTACCACTTGAAGGACGGCGCGTCTCTCGCCCAAATCGCCGCCGAGCTGCACGTCAGCGAGAGCTATCTAATCCGCATTTTCCGCCGCCGGTATCAGACCACGCCCCACCGCTGCCTGACGCTTCTTCGTCTGGAACAGGCTCAGCGGCTGATGCGCTACTCCGACCTTTCGCTGGAGGCCATTTCGCTGGAATGCGGGTTCCGCAGCTACGCCAACTTCTACAAAGCCTTCTGCGCCGAAAAGGGCGAAAATCCCGCCGCCGTGCTGAAGCGGCTGCGATAAACCTTTTCCCGCAATCGTGCTGGGCCCTTCCCCTATTTTTCTCAACGAAAAAGGCCGCAGCCGTTTTCCGGCGCGGCCTTTCGGCGTTCTGCGCAGTTTATTCCTGCGCTTTCAGGAAATCCATGCAGATGCGGGCTTCTTCCAGTCCCGAGGGTTGGCAGGTCTCCGACTCCACGATCAGCCGGTCGCCCAGCTCCACGGCCTTACGGTAGACCGCCGCCGCAGGGGCTTCCCCCATGCCCAGCGGCCTTCCGCTGCCGTCCACCAGTCCGTCCTTGATGTGGATGATGCGGACGCGTTCCTTCAGCCGCTCCATCATTTCCAGCGGATCGCGCCCGCCCACGAAGGCCCAGTAGGTGTCGATCTCCAAGTCCAGCCGGGTGCGTTCTTCCAGCTGCTCCCAAATGCAGGAGCCGTCGGCGTTGGGCTTAAACTCGTGAGCGTGATTGTGATAGCCCAGCCGAATGCCCTCGTCCGCCAGTCGCGCCTGCACCTTTTCTGTTTGGGCGACAAAATCGTCCAGCTTTTGCTGATTGTCCAGATCGGCCCACGGAAGAACGATCAGCCGGTTGCCCAGCGTTTTATGGTAACGGATGGTCTCTCCGATCACATCATCTGCCAGTTCCTGCATCCCCGTGTGGGTGGAGGAGACCTCCATGCCGCATTCCAGCAGCTTGTCCCGCACGGCTTCCGCCGAATAGCCGAAGAAACCGGCGAACTCCGCGTAGTGATACCCCAACGCCGCCACCTTTTCCAGCGTGCCCAGCAAGTCTTTTTCCGCCGCGTCCCGCACGGAATACATCTGCAATCCGTATTTCATGTTGGTTTTCCTTTCCGATTTTGCTCAATATTCCAGCTCGATCTCCGAACCGGTCAGTTTCTTATGCACCACGATCTTCTTGTCGATGCGCTCCCGAAGCTCGGGCATATGGGAGATCACGCCGATCATCCGATCGCCGTCCGCCAGCGAGGACAGCAGCGCCATGGCGTTGCGCAGGGCGTTTTCGTCCAGCGTGCCGAAGCCCTCGTCGATGAACATGGCTTCCAGCCGCACACCGCCGCTCTCGCTCTGCACCACGTCGGACAGGCCCAGCGCCAGCGACAGGGAAGCCAGAAAGCTCTCGCCGCCGGACAGGGTGGACACGTCCCGCCACTGGCCCGTGGCCCGGTCCAGCACGTCCAGATCCAGCCCGGACTGGCTGCGGCGATCCTTCGCTTCTTCCTTCAGCCGCAGCACAAACATGCCGTCGGTCATCTGGGTCAGCCGCTTGTTGGCCGCCGCTACCACCTGCTTGAAATAATACTGCTGCACGTAGGTCTCGAAGGTGATCTTGACCTTCTGACTCAGCTGCCCGCTCATGGCCCGGTACAGGTCGTCCAGCACCGCCCATTCCTCGGCGTGGGCTTTCTTCTGCTCCGCCGCCCGGCGGATGGCCTTTCCCGCCTCCTGATGCAGCGTCAGCCGCCGGTCGCAGCCCCGGCTTCGCTCCTGCGCCTGCCGGTACTGCTCCGTCATGGCCTTCTGCTGCTGCAGCAGGGCTTCGATATCGGCCCGTGCGCTGTCCTTCAGCTGCTTTTCCCGCTCCTGAACCCGGTCGTTCAGCGATTTCTTTTTTTCTTCATAGCGGCGAATGGCCCCGTCCAGCCGTTCCGTTTCTTCCGCAGTCAGGCAGGCGGCGCGGTAAGCCGCTTCGTTCTCGAAGCCCTGCCGCGCCAGCCCTTCGACAAACTCTCTGTCCAGCCGGTCGGCTTCCTTTTCCAGCTCGCCTGTCTTTTTCAGGCAGGCTTCCAGCAGGACGGCGGCCTTTTCCAGACGGCTCTGGCACTGGCTCCGCCGGGTTTCCGTCCGCTCCGCCGCTTCCCGAATTTTCCGGGCGGCTGCGTCCGCTTCTTTCATTCGCTGACGGACGCTCTGTTCCGTGTCCTCGTCGCCGATTCCTTCCTCCTGCAGGGTCTTTTGCAGGGTCTCCAATGCAGCCCGAGCTGCGGCGGTCTGGCTGGAAATTTTATGCAGCTGTTCTTCCAGCCGCTTGCGGTGATCGTCCGCCGCCTGAAACTGCTCCTGTGTCGCCCCGCCTTCCCGCAGGACGGCGGGGGCGGGATGGTGGGTCGCGCCGCATACGGGGCAGGGCTCGCCCTCCCGGAGTTCCCGGGCCAGCAATCCGCTCTGGCTGCGGTAGTAAGCCTGCCGCACGGCCAGATATTCCTGCTCGGCCCTGTTGCTGTCCTCCAAGGCCTTTGTCTGCAAACGGTCCAGCCGTTCCAGCTCCGCCGTGTCCTTCTGCCGCTTTTCCAGAAATTTCAGGCAGTTCTCCAGCCGTTTGACCAGCCGGACGTTTTCCTCCGCCAGCGGAAGCTGCTCCCGTGCCTGCTTCGCCGCCTGTTCCAGTGCGGGAAGGCTGGCTTCCTGCGCCTGTTTTTCCTGCGTCAGCCGGGCGGCCTGCGTCTTTTCCGCGTCCAGACTTTGCCGGTTCCGCTGGCGCAGCTGATCGGTCGGCCCCAGCAGTTGAGCACTGCGAGCCGCCGCCAGCGCGGCCTTTCGCTCCTCTACGGCGCTTTGCTTTTGCAGAAGCCCGGCCAACTCCTGTTTCCACTGTTCCAGCTCGTCAAAGCGCTGGTTCCGATTGCGCCCGTCGGCGATGGCGGCGGTCAGGGCTTTCAGCTGGCCGTCCAGCGTGTCGCACCGGCCGTCCGCTTCTTTTTTCAGACTGGTTTCATAGGCGTACAGCCCCCGCAGCGCTTCCAACAGCTGATCGGCGTACTTTGCGTCCGTCTGGTACTGTTTCAGCCTTTCCCGGTCGGGAAATTCCGGCTCCGGGCTGATCTTGCCCGCTTCGGTCACGATGCGCAGGTCCAGTTCCCTTTGCATCTGCGCGGCGGCGGCGCATTTTTCCTTGGCCTTCTTTTGCAGATCGGCGTAAAGCGAGGTGTTGAACAGCTGCTGGAACAGCTTTTTGCGGTCATCGGACTTGGCGTTGAGGATCTTCAGAAAATCCCCTTGAGCGATCATCACCGTCTGGGCGAACTGATCCTGACTCAGGCCGATCAGCTCCTGTGCCTTGGCCTTCACCTCGTCCGTCCCCGTCCAGCATTCGCCGGTGTCCAGTTCCGTCAGCTCAGCGGCGGCCTTCTGTTCCACCAGATCGTCCCCCCGGCGGCTCTGGCGCAGGTAGGGCGGATTCCGTTTCAGGCGATAGGTGTGCTGACGGTGCTGAAATACCAGCTCCACATAGGTATCCGTGTCCCGGGCGGCATAGTCCGACCGAAAGGATTTGGACGCGCGGCGTTCCCTGCCCCCGGAACCCTCGCCGTAAAAAGCGAAGCTGATAGCGTCGAAAATGGTGGTCTTGCCCGCGCCCGTGTCGCCGGTGATGAGAAAAATGCCATTTTCGCAAAGCTTGGTAAAGTCGATCGTCGTGGTTCTGGCATAGGGGCCGAAGGCCGAAAGGGTCAATTTCAGCGGCTTCATCGAATCTCTCCCTCCAGTTCCTTCCGCAGACTGCGCAGAATCTCCATATGCCGGGGGCCGGGCGGGCAGTCGTTATTCTGCAGCCGGTAAAAATCCGAGAACAGCTCCTCCGGGCTTTTGTTCTCCATGGCTTCCCGGGCCAGCACGTCAATATCCGTCTTGGTTTTGGAATTGACCACGGAAAACTTCATCATGTTGGGAAATACGGTGCTCACCGTCACCCGTGCATCCGGGGGCGGTAGCTCGTCCCGCAGCGTGACCCACACATAGTCCTCCGAATAGGGCATGGCCATCACTTCGTCCAGCATTCCCTCCACCAGCCGCATATCGTGAGGGGCGTTCAGCGGCACGATATGGACGCTGACCTCCCCTTTTTCCCCCATTTCCACCACCGCGACCGATTTTTTCTGGTTCACTTCGGAAAAAGAATACTTCATCAGGGAACCAGCGTAACGCAGGGTGTCCCGGGTGCATTTCTGAGGCTTGTGGATGTGGCCCAGCGCCACATAATCAAAATCGGCAAATACCGCCGCGTCGATGTTGTCCAGCCCGCCCACGGTCTTTTCCTCGGAGTCGGAGGTCTCCGCGCCGGTGATGAACTGGTGGCACACCAGCACGTTCCGCTTGGCCGTATCCACCGGCGAATGGCGCAGCACCGCCTGCACCGCGTCCTGATAGGTCTCGATCTTCTCATCGGGATAGAACCGGCGCAACTGTATGGGCTTCAAAAACGGTAGCAGACTGACCACCAGTTCCCCGTGCTCGTCCTGTAGCGTCACCTGCTGCAAATGGCCGTCAAAGGCCTCGCTGACGTACACGCCCGAGTTTTTCAAAAGCGACGAAAAATAGGAAATTCGCTGGGCGGAGTCGTGGTTGCCGCTGATCACGAACACTGCAAGTCCCATTTCCTTCAGACGGGTGATAAACTGGTCGAACGCGGCCATGGCTTCGCTCTGGGGCGAGGCTTTCTGGTATACGTCCCCGGCGATCAGCACCGCGTCGGCCCGCTCACTTCGGGCGATCTCCTCCACCTGACACAGCAGCCGAACCTGATCCTCCAAAAATGAAAAGTCGTTCAGGCGTTTGCCCAGATGCAGGTCCGCCAGATGCAGAAATTTCATCGTCTGTTTCTCCTTTGTATCCCATTTTTTAATGCTTCACGGACTGTCTTTTCCCTCTGTCAGCCTCTTCATTGTATCCCATCGGCCCTTCTCTGGCAAGACGCAAAATAGGCTTCCGGCTGTTCCCTAAACCGGTTTTTCGTGTTACAATGCTTCGGGCGTATGCCCAGGGAGGTTTTTTTCATGATTCATGTCAGCCAGCCCATGACCACCGTGCCGGAGCATTTTTCCACGCCCCTGCAGGAGCTGGTCTACCGTACCCTGACCCGGCTCTCCATTCCCTTTCAGCGGGTGGAAAACGACCCCGCCATCACCATGGAGGATTGTCAGGCCATCGACGACCGCCTGCAAATGCAGACCGTCAAGACCCTGTTTTTGTGCAACCGTCAGCAGACCGCCTTTTACCTCTTCGTCACCCCGGGGGACAAGCCCTTTCGCACGAAGGATTTCAGCGCCGCGCTGGGCGTGTCCCGGGTATCCTTCGCCTCGCCGGAACAGCTGGAGCGGCTCATGGGCACAGTGGTCGGCTCCGCCACGGTGTTCAGTGCGCTTCTGGCTTCGGCCCGGGAGGTGCGCGTGGTCTTCGACCGGGCGCTGGCGGACAGCGAATGGTACGGCTGCACCGACGGCACCACCACCGGCTACATGAAGCTGCGCACCCGGGATGTGATCGACCGGCTGCTCCCCTACACCGCCCATACGCTGGAATGGGTGGAGGTGTAAACGCACGGCACTTTTCGCCGACTTCATCCCATTCGAATGCCATTTTTACCTGAAAGGAACGAAGGCCCATGACCCCTGAGATCGAAATTTCCCAAGCAGCGCTGGACAGTCTGCCAAATTGTCTGCTGGTGGACATGCGGGACGCCGAAAGCGTGGCCTACGGGGTTATCCCCGGGGCGGTTCCGCTGCCGCCGGAACGGCTGGAAGCCGAGGTGCCCGCCCGCTGCGCCGGAAGGCCCGTGGTGCTGTACTGTGCCTGGGGCCAGTTCAGTGTGGACGCGGCGGAAGACCTGCGCCGTCTGGGCGTGGAGGCCTACAGTCTGGAGGGCGGCTACGCGGGCTGGCTGCTGTATCGAATGCAGCGGGAGCAGGAGACCAGTCTGCAGCAGCAGATCGAGGAGGGCATCCGCAAAACGTGGCACAAGCGGCTTTTCTCCAAATTTGCCAAGGCCATCCGCACCTACGATCTGGTCAAGCCCGGCGACCGTATCGCCGTATGCATTTCCGGCGGCAAGGACTCCATGCTCATGGCCAAGCTGTTTCAGGAGCTTTACCGGCACCACAAATTCCCCTTCGAACTGAAATTTCTGGTCATGGACCCCGGGTACAACGAGACCAACCGCAAGGTGATCGAGCACAACGCCCGGCTTTTGGGCATTCCCATCACCATTTTTGAGACGGATATTTTCGACATCGTCTACAAGGAAGAAAAGAACCCCTGCTACCTGTGCGCCCGGATGCGCCGGGGGTATCTGTACAGCAAGGCGCGGGAACTGGCCTGCAATAAGATCGCGCTGGGCCATCATTACGACGACGTGATCGAGACCATCCTCATGGGGATGCTCTACGGCGCGCAGGTGCAGACCATGATGCCCAAGCTGCACAGCACCAACTTTCCCGGCATGGAACTGATCCGCCCCATGTACCTGATCCGGGAGGCGGATATCAAGGCGTGGCGCGACCGTAACGATCTGCACTTCATCCAGTGCGCCTGTCACTTCACCGACACCTGCACCACCTGCGACCCCAACGGCCGCACCGTGTCCAAGCGCATGGAGATCAAACAGCTCATCGCCCAGTTGAAAAAGGTCAATCCCTCCGTGGAGGCCAACATTTTCCGCAGCATGGAGAACGTGAACCTGAACACGGTCATTTCCTACAAGCAGGGCGATCAGGTGCATTCCTTCCTTGACCGGTATGATGAGATTCAGGCGAAGGAATAAGGCGGCCTGTTCGGCAAAGTCATCATACGCAAACGGCGTGACGGTTTCCGTCACGCCGTTTCTGTATCCCTGCGCCGCATTATTTTTTCCAGTGATTCAGATATGGCACGACCGCTTCCATATGGGCGCGGACCTGCTCTGCGGGCCAGCTTTCGTTGGCCATGTGTTCTACGCAGAAATCAATGAGCTGCTCTTTGCTTTCGTATTTGAATTCCCCATCGGTATAGCACCACTTGCAATATTCCTCGTTGAAGGAACCGTCCGTTTCTTTGCTGATGGTGGAATCGTCAAGCGGCATCCCGCAGCATTGGCAGATCAGCTTTCGCGGGGAGCCAAGCAGCGTATTGATCGAAACGTCAAAAACCTTTGACAGCAGCTTCAGCTTTTCCACATTGGGCGTCGTTTCCCCGTTTTCCCAGCGGGACACCGCCTGCCTTGTCACAAACACTTTTTCTGCCAGTTCGTCCTGCGACATTCCCTTTCGGTTCCTCAGCTGGCACAGGATCTCCTTTGTATCCATCTGAAACCCCTCCTCGATGCAAGGGTAACACAGGATCGTTTTCCAGACAAGCAACTGGCAGTTGCTGCGGCCTGTCAGTCCTTCAGGATTCCGGGGAAATTTCCTTTCAGAAAATGTCTGTACTCCGGATGCTCCGAAGCGTTCTCATACTCTTCTCGAATGGTCTTTTCATTCCATTCCTTCGCTTTCTCCGACAGCTCTTCATACCGAACGACGGAAAGCAGGCCTTCGCGTTCCGCCTGCAGGATCGCCTCATAGGCGTCCGGAATGAATTCCGAGCCCGCCACATCGACCGGCACGCTGCTTGCGGCCGCATCCGGGATTGGAACGGCAAAACCGGCCTCCGAAATGGTCTCAGCACGATAGATATAACCGGACACGCCCTGATAGGTACTGATCAGCGCGTTGGGGTAGTATTCCTCCAGCCGCTGGCGCCCGTCCCTGTTAAAGCCATACGGACCCCACTTCTGGTAGATCCCCTCATACAAAAAGCCGGTCTCCTTACAATACTTCTCAACGGCGTTGCTCAAGTACACCAATACATTTTCTCTTTTTTTCGAAAAGTAGACCAGCGGGATCCCATGATTGGAAACATGCGGCTTCAGTTGGGTGATCCCGCCGAACGGCGATGCGTGATAGTACATTGCTTCTCCTCCTGAGCGTATTTTTTTACGGTCCGGGTCGATGAACGAAATAAGCCTCTTTCATGCGTTTCCTCCGCTCTTTCCTAAACCGGAAGAAAGCAGCCCCGTCTGAATCGGCAACCGCTATGCCAGATATTCCGGATAGCTTTTCGTAAATTGCTCGTTTGCTTTCAGCAGTTGTTCGTAATGCTCGTTATACAGCGGACTGAGCTTTCTCATGGCGGGGATAAACGTATCGTCATATCCATTGGCCGCGCAGATCTGTTTCATCGTTTCCATCAGCCGGCAGGCAGGCGAATTCTGATATTCCTCCGTTTGCCGGTATTTTTGGTAATCATCCAATACCTTTTTATGATTCCTGACAAACTCGTCCAGATTCTGAAGGGCATACTCCTGTTCCTGCAAAACGCGCCGGAGCCTCTCGGTTTCCTCTTCTCCGGAGCCTTCTTCCATACAGGCATCCAGATATTCCCGCAGATCATCCGGCAAACGGATCTCCGGAACCCGATCAAAGAATTCGATGATCTGATGAAAGGCTTTTTTCTGTTCCTCCGTCTCCACCTTTCCCGTCAGATATCTGGAAAAATGGAGACGGATGATTTTCCCATAATACCCAGGAAACAGCTCGCCCAGTTTTTGGATAATGATCGTATTGGAACTGAGCGGATCAATCTCCGGCTCGAGATCCTCGATTGCTTCTCCTGCCGCCAGCCGCTTCAACCATTCCTGTTTGGTTTTTTCCTGCTCCAGTTCCAGCTCTCTTTGATAAAAAATGCCGCTGATTTCCCCGCGATCCTCAAGCACACGCCGGATTTCCCGGATGCTCAAGCCTAATTTCCGATATAGAACGACCCGCTTTAGTACTTTCGTATCCTCTTCTGAAAAATCTCTATATCCATTTTCCAGCACTTTCGGATCGACCAGCCCCTGCTCCACATAATACTGGACCGCTTTTTTGGTGATACCGCATTTCCTTGCCGCTTCGTTGATAAGCATCCTTCTCACCTCCCCCTCATTGTAAACCGGCCTGTAAGGGGACAGTCAATACGGAATGCCAAATTTCCGCCAATTTTCTGCAACGGGCAAGCGCCGCACGTTTTCCTTCCGTGCGGCGCGTTTTTCGTTTCTCTTTTAGGCCGCCTGCGTCTGGGCGGTATACAGCTCGTAATAATACCCTTTCTTGGCCATCAGCTCGTCGTGGCTGCCCGCTTCCAGGATGCCCTTGTTGCCGATGTAGAGGATACGGTCGCAGCTCTTGATGGTGGACAGCCGGTGGGCCACAATGAAGCTGGTGCGGCCCTGCAGCAGCGTTTCGATGCCCTGCTGCAGCAGGCGCTCCGTCTGGGTGTCGATGGAGGAGGTGGCCTCGTCCAGAATCAGGATGCGGGGGTCGGACAAAAGCGTCCGGGCAAAGGCGATCAGCTGCCGCTGGCCCTGACTGAGACCGCCGCCCCGCTCGTTGACCGGCGTGGCGTACTGCTGGGGCATCTGTGCAATGAACTCGTGGGCCCGCACGGCCTTGGCCGCGGCGATGACCTCCTCATCCGTAGCGTCCAACCGTCCGTAGCGGATGTTGTCCATGATGGTTCCTGCAAACAGGAAGCTGTCCTGCAGCATGATGCCCAGCTGGGAGCGCAGGGAATGAAGCGTCGCGCCCGCAATGTCCTGCGTGGTTCCGTCGGCGCAGTGGAGCAGAATGCGTCCGCCCCGCAGGTTGTAGAACCGGCACAGCAGGTTGATCACCGTGGACTTGCCCGCCCCGGTGGGCCCCACCAGCGCGATGCGCTCCCCGGCCCGCACATGCAGGTTCAGGTTTTCCAGCACAGTCTGGCCCTTCTCGTAGCCGAACTCCACGTTTTCGAAGGTCACTTCGCCGTCCAGCGCCTTCAGGGGCTCCGCGTCAGGAACGTCCTTCACCTCCACCGGCTCGTCCATGGTCTCGAAGATGCGTTCCAGATAGGCGATGTTGTTCACAAAGGAATTATAGATATTGGCCAAATTGGTGATGGGCTGCCAGAAGCGGCTCACATAGGAGGCCATGGCCAGAATCACGCCGAAGGAAACCATCTTGCCGCCGCCCAGCCAATATACGCCCGCAATGTACAGAAGGGAGAACACGATCTGCGTCAGGCATTCGGAGGACAGCCACACGGCGTTGGAAACGTACATGGCCTTCATCCACGCATCCCGGCAGGCCAGCGCCAGCCGCTTCATGATGGAGCAGTTCACCTCCTGACGGGCGAAGAGCTGAGACACCTTCACTCCGTCGATACTTTCGGCCAGATAGGCGTTGTAGTTGGAGTTCTTGTTGCTCTGCTGCTGCCATGCCTTGCGCTGCCGGGGCTTCAGGATGCACACGATGGCGATGAACACCGGCAGGCCGCTGACCACCACCGTGGCCAGCGTCGCGTCCATCGAATACATGAACACGATGATGACGGCCACGTTGATGATCTCCAGAATGCTGTTGATGATGCCGTTGGAAAGAATATCCGACACGGAGTTCACATAGTTGATGACCCGCACCAGAATTTTGCCGGCCGGGCGGCTGTCGTAGTAGCTGAAGGGCAGCTCCTGCAAATGATGGAACAGATCCCGGCGGATATCGAAAATGATCTCCTGACTGACGTAAGCCATCACCCGGGCACGGATGACGGTAAACACGATGCTGACGACGATCAGCCCGCAGTAGATCAGCGCCCAGCGCACCAGCGTCTGCACATCCCCGGCGGGAACCACCTCGTCCAGCACCCGGGACATGATCTTGGGCGTATACAGGGTGCAGATGGAGGCCAGCACGCTCAGCGCCAGCGCGCCTATCATCTGGAAGCGGTGGCGGCCAATGTACTGAAAGGCCCGTTTCAGGTGTTTCCATTGAAAGGGAGACTCCAGCGTCTCGTCCACGTCAAATTTGTTGCGCGCCATTACGAAGCAGCTCCTTCCATCGGCAGGTCGTTCTGCAGGGCATAGGTTTGCCAGTAGTAGCCGTGGTTCTTCAGCAGCTCCTCATGAGTGCCCCGCTCGGTGATGCGTCCGTTTTCCAGCACCAGGATCTGGTCGGCGTCCTTCACGGCGCTGATGCGCTGGCCGATGATGATCTTGGTGCAGGAGAAGGGCAGGTGCAGAAGCTGCTGCTGAATGTAATGCTCGGTCTCGCTGTCCAGCGCGGAGGTAGTATCGTCCATGATCAGAATGGAAGGATGCATGGCCAGTGCGCGGGCCAGCGCGATACGCTGCTTCTGGCCGCCGGACAGGCCGGTGCCCCGCTCGCCGATGATGGTATCGTATTTTTCCGACAGGCCCTCGATGAAGTCATCCGCGGCGGCGATGCGGGCGCATTCCCGCACGCCGTCCTCCGTCAACTCCTGATTGCCGAAGGCGATATTGCCGTCCACGGTGTCGGAGAACAGGAACACATCCTGCGTGGCTACGCCCAGCCCGCCCCGGAGCTGCTGCAGCTTCCAGTCCCGCACGTCGTCCCCGTCCACCAGCACCGTACCGCCGGTCACGTCGTAGCAGCGGGCCAGCAGATTGATCAGCGTGGTCTTGCCGGAGCCTGTGGGGCCCATGATGGCCAGCGTGCTGCCCGCCTCCGCCGTGAAGGACACGTCGTGAAGCACCTCCGTGCGGTCAAAGGCCGCGTTCACGTGCTGGAACTCCACCTTGCCCTTCATGGACGGATGCTCCTTCGCCGTGGGCCGATCCTGAATGGCGGGGCGGCTGCAATACAGCTCCATCACCTTATGGGCCGAGGTCTGGAAGCGCTGGAAATCGTTGATGAGATTGCCCAGCTGGCGCATGGGGTTGGCCAGCGCCCACGTCAGCTGGGAGAAGATCGTCAGTTGGCCGGGAGTCAGCTGACCCTTGATAATCAGGTAGCCGCCCAGAAATACCGTGATGATGGTCATGGCGTGGGCCAGAATTTCGATAAACGGAAAAAAGCTGAGCCATTTCTTGTTGATGTCCAGCTGGCTGTCCCGGAACGCGGCGCTGCGCTTTTCGAATTTTTCTTCTTCAAAGCTCTCCCGGGCGAAGGCCTTCACCACCCGGTTGCCCGCGATGTTCTCCTGCGCGCCCGCGTTCATCTCGCTCAGCTTTTCCCGCATGAACACGAACAGGGGCCGGGCCTGCCGGGAGTACAGATTGGTGATGAGCAGAAGCAGCGGCGTCACCATCACCAGAAAGAGGGTCAGCCGCCAGCTGGTGAAGAAAAAGCAGATCAGGGTGCTCAAAAAGATGCACACGCAGTCCACGATGGCATAGCTCATGTAGGACATGAAGTGGCGGCACCAGTCCAGGTCACCGGACATCCGGGTCATCAGTTCGCCGGTACGGTTGCGGTCGAAGTACCGGGTGTCCTGATACTGCAGCCGCTCGAAAAGCCGGCAGCGCAGCTTGAGAACGTTCTCCTGCGACGTTTTTTCCAGCATGATGACCATGGCGTAGCGCAGGCCCTCCCGGCCCAGCTTCACCGCCAGCATCACCGCCAGAATGCCCAGCAGGGGTTCGGGATTCTGTGCCACAATGACGTCGTCCACCAGTTTGGCGCTCAGGGTAGGATTGACCAACAAAAGAACGCTGGTAAAGGCCGAAATCGCCAGCGCCGTGATAAACCGAATTTTTCCTTTTTTCTCCGTCAGACTCCACAGCCATGCAATGCAGCGCATAGAAACCTCCAACTCCATTGAGGTCGTCGCGTGGGGATTGCCGTTACAGCCGGCGTAAACGCTCACATTATAGGCCACCTGATTGGGAATGTCAAAGCCTTTCTGACATTTTTAGGAAAGAATTTGCAACTTTGGGTCAAAGCCCTTAAAAACCCGGTGGGATTCTATCCATAACATCCGATTCCCGCCGGTTGGACAACGTGACTTTTCCCATTCAAAAACCCGGCGGGATCAAAACGATCCTGCCGGGCGAAAAGCATTTACAGTTTTTGCAGCATATTTCTGTCCACCCGCCGGTACAAAAGCAGGCACAGCGCCACCGAAAACAGCTCCGCAATGGGGAAACTCCACCACACCGCGTCCACGTTGCCGGTCTTGCTCAAAAGCCACGCCACGGGCAGCAGCACGATGATCTGCCGGCAAAGGCTCATCCACAGGCTGTACATGCCCTTGCCCACGGCCTGGAACAGCGTGGAAATGGTGATACCCACCGCCGCCAGCAGGAAGCTCAGGCTGATGACCCGCAGGGCGACCACGCCCATGTCGGTCAGATCTCGCGCGTCTCCGGCCTCGAACAGGCTCAGCAGCGTTTCCGGGATCAGCAGGAAGGCGATCGTGCCCAGCAGCATGATCACACAGGCCCAGATCAGCGCCACCTTCAGCGCGTCATACACGCGTGCACGCATCCGCGCACCATAGTTGTAGCCCAGAATGGCCACCAGACCGTTGCTCAGGCCGAATACCGGCATAAACACGAAGGACTGCAGCTTAAAATACACGCCCAGCACGTTGACCGCCATCGCGCCGAAGCCCAGCAGGATCATGTTCATCAGCACATTCATTACGGAGGAGATGGACTGCATGATGATGCTGGGGAAGCCTACGTCCAGAATGCCCTTTAGGATCGTCTTATTGGGGCGGAAGCCCTTCAAATGCAGCCGCAATTCCACGTTTTTCGCCTGATTGAGCACGAGACCAAGCGTCATGCCGCCGATCTGGCCGATGACGGTAGCGATGGCCGCGCCCGCAATGCCCATAGCCGGGCAGCCCAGCAGACCGAAGATCATAATGGGGTCCAGAATGATGTTGATGACCGCGCCCGTCAACTGGGTCACCATGGACAGCACCGTGTTGCCGGTAGCCTGCATCATGCGCTCAAAGCAGATGCCGAAGAACAGACCGAAGCTGAAAATGCACACGATGCTCAGATACTCGCCGCCCAGCGCCTGCAGCTCCAGATCGTCCGTGAACAGGTTGAAAAACGGCTTGGCGAACAACAGGCCGAACACCAGAAACAGCGCGTAGCCGCACAGCTCCGTGAACATACCGTTCTTGGCCGCGTCCCGGGCCTCCTCCGCCCGCTTTTCGCCCAGCTTCCGGCTGATCAGGCTGTTGAAGCCCACGCCCAAGCCGGTGGATACGGCGATCATCAGCATCTGGATGGGATAGGCCAGCGAAACGGCGGTCAGGGCGGCGGCGCTATACTTCGCCACAAAAATGCCGTCCACCACATTGTACAGAGCCTGCACCAGCATACTGATCATAATGGGAATGGAAACCTTGGGAACCAGCTTTCCCATTTCCATCGTACCCAACATTTTGGAACGTTCCTGTGTTTCCATTCGTTGCTCTCCTTCATTCGCATAGTCGGGGAAAAGTCCCAAGGGTCTATGCTAACAGCAAACGACTGAATAGTCAATAGCGGATGAACCGCCGTTTTCAGTTTTCCCGGAAAATTTCCATTTTCTCCCGCAGGGGATAGGCGACCAGCTCGGCACCGTCCAGCTTCTCCCGGTGCATATCCACGGCGGTCAGCTGGGAATTGTCATAGGTACGGTAGTAGTAAACGCCCCGGTCGGCGTTCATGCAGCCCGAATACAGGGTGATCTCGTACTGGCCGTCCGGCAGACGGCACAGGCCCCGTTGCTGCTCCACCGCGCCCAGAATATGAAAAAACTGGCTCACGCTGGAAAGTTCATCGTCCCCGGACTGAGCGTTCAGACAGGCGAAGGCCGCCCGCACGAAACGGGACTGGGAGGACAGATCGCCGGGCAGCCCCATAGCGCCCATGCCCCGGCTGTACTCCCAGAAGGGCAGCTCCTTAGCAAAGCGGAACTCCGGGCCGTCGGGCGAAAGCCGGGCGTAGTTGTTCAGCTGAAACAGCTGCATGGGGAAGGGCGGATTGTTGGTCAGCACCCGGGCGGGATTCTCGTAAACATGGAGCCCGTCCGCCGTGCTTTCGATCACCAGACAGGTTTCCCGGTCCGCCAGCATCCAGTGAAGCTGGGACGCGGGCATTCCCGGGCAGAAGGGTTCGTCCGTCAAGTTCAGCTTTTCCAGCGCCGCGCGGGCCTCCGCCGCCGTGGCGCACCGGCCCAGCAGCCACGGGATCAGCTCGAACTGGGCCACGTTGTCCTTGCCCTGCACAGGCGCGTGATACACGGCGCTGCCCACGAAATTCAGCCCAGCAATCGCCAGCCCCTTTTCGTTCACCGCGTCATAATACAGCGGGTAGCCGTCCTGCACATGGGCCATGCCGATCATGGCGTAGTGCTCCGTCCAGTTTTCTCCGTTGCGGAAGGCAAAGGGGTACTTCCGGGGCGTGACGGTCACGCTTTCCCCAAAGCTGCGTTCATAATCCAGATTGCGTCCAAAATAAAAATCCTTCGTCCGATATGCGGCGGCGGTACACATGATTTTTCATCCTTTCAGTGTTGGTTTGTCCTTGCCCCACCAGTATACCCCGTTTTTTCTCCCGGAACAATGGAAAAGCCGCCGAAAACATTGCAGTTTTTCGCCGCCGGTGATATAAAGAAGGAGGAAAAAGATTTTTCAAGGGAGGGACTTTTCATGCCCTGCACTACCTTATTGGTCGGCAAAAAAGCCAGCTACGACGGCTCTACCCTGATGGCCCGCAACGAGGACTCCGGCGCGGGACGATTCACCGCCAAAAAATTTATCGTCGTTCATCCCGACGAGCAGCCCCGGCACTACCGCAGCGTCATTTCCAAGGTGGAGATCGACCTGCAGGACAATCCCATGCGCTACACCGCCATGCCCGACGCGGTTCCCGTGCAGGGCATCTGGGGCGAGGCCGGCATCAACGAATGCAACGTGGCCATGAGCGAAACGGAGACCCTGACCTCCAACCCGCGGGTGCTGGGAGCCGATCCGCTGGTGGAAGGCGGTATCGGCGAGGAGGACATGCTGACCATCGTGCTGCCCTACATCCACAGCGCCCGGGAAGGCGTGCTGCGGCTGGGCGCGCTGCTGGAGCAGTACGGCACCTACGAAATGAACGGCATCGGTTTTCAGGATCTGGACGAGATCTGGTGGCTGGAATCCGTCGGCGGCCACCACTGGATGGCCAAGCGGGTGCCAGATGACGCTTACGTGGTCGTCCCCAATCAGCAGGGCATCGACTACTTTGACTTCAAGGACGCGCTGGGCGAAGGAAAGAATCACCTCTGCTCGGCCGATCTGGCGGACTTCATCCGGGAAAACCATCTGGATCTGGGCTTGGACGGCGTAGACCCTGCGGAAGCGGAGGACTTCGACGTTCGGGCCGCGCTGGGCAGCCACAGCGACGCGGATCACTGCTACAACACGCCCCGGGCGTGGTATATGCTGCGCTGCCTGAATCCCACTACCTTCGTGTGGGACGGCCCCGACGCGGACTTCACCCCCGAATCCGACGATCTGCCGTGGTGCATGGTGCCCGAGCGCAAGATCACCGTGGAAGACGTGAAATACGTGCTTTCTTCCTATTATCAGGGCACGGAGTACAACCCCTACAATCGTCACGGCGACCTGTCACGCCGGGGAATGTACCGCCCCATCGGCATCAACCGCAACAATTTCGTGGCCATCACCCAGCTGCGGCCCTATATGCCCCACGATCTGCAGGGCGTGGAATGGATCGCCGTGGGCTCCAACACCTTCAACGAGGCGGTGCCCTTCTATGCCCACGTGAACGCCACGCCCGCCTATCTGGCGAACACCACCGGCGATGTGACCACAGAGAGCTTCTACTGGGCCAACCGCATCGTGGCCGCCATGGCGGACGCGCACTATCCCGCCTGTCTCGCCCATGTGGAGCGCTACCAGCTGGCGCTTTCTACTGCCGGTCACGCCATGCTCAAGCGCTTTGACGAGCAATATCTGGCCGCGCCGGAGAAGGACGCCGCCGCCTATCTGACCGCCTGCAACCAGCAGATGGCCGACAAGGCCCGGGAGCTGACCGATGACCTTTTGTCGAAGGTGCTGTTCAGCGCCAGCATGGAAATGAAGAACGGCTTTGCCCGTTCCGATTCCTGACGGGGAGGGGGCCGGCATGAGCGGAGTTCTCATCAGCGAGACCACCCGGGAGGAACGGGAGCGTCTGGTGGCCGAGTCGCTTGGCAACATCGACGCTGCCTGCGACGGCTGTGCCGCGGGCGTGGTCGAAATGTATCAGGATTACATCGACGGCAAAAAGGAGTTGCGGGAGGTCAACATGGAGTACCGCGCCCGCTACGTTTCCGGGATGCAGGGACCCGGCCGAACCGGCTGCCCCGAAGGGAAATATTGACCTGTTTTCTGTCCAAAACCAGCGCCCCTGCTTTTTCTCCGCAGGGGCGCTTTTCTATGGCTGAATCTTCTCCCAAGTCAGCAGTTCCGTAACATACCGCCGGTTTTCCCGGTCATCGTTTACAAAGTCATATTTTTCGCCGGTCTGAGCGTTCACCACGCACACCGTAGGGTTCCCAAACCCCATAAACGACAGCGACTCCGGGTCTTCCTGCGGGTAGAAGGGCATATTCAGCGAACCGCGGGTGATCCCCTTCGCCGCCCACACCGGGAGCAGCACAAATTCCTCGCTCTTTCGCTCCGGGTCGATCATAGCCATGTAGCCGAACCGCAGCTCCTCCAGCGAATAAACATAGCCGTCTCTGACCCACTGCTCGAAAATTTCCAAAATTTCCTGAAATTCCAACAACGGAAGATCGTCCTCATCCACGCCTACTTCCTTTGGGACGCAAAGGTTCACGCCGATCCGGTCTTCCAGCAGCGCGCCAAGCGTCACGTTGGCCGGAACGGACGGCAGAAGTTCCTCCGCCTTTTCGCCGGGGACTTCCAGGCGGAAGTTCTGACCGATCAGATAGGGAATCCCGTGGAACGTGCTGTAAAACGACATTCGGAACCGGCGCTGTCCTTCCCCGGTGGTTTCGTCCCGCAGAAGAAATGCTTCCAGCTCCCTTTCCTGCATTTCCGGGACGTCGGCTTTCAGGGTGCGAAGATAGGTTTCCGCTGCCGTTTCCCGGCAGAGGGGCTCGGCCTGCGCCGCTGAAAATTCCGCCACCAGATGATTCTCCGTGTTTTCTTCCACGAGAGCTGACGCGCCCAGCCCCGCATAAGGCCCGCCCCACGTGATCCGCACGGCCGGGACAGCTTCCACCTCCGGCACGATGATGGGTACGTCGATGGCCACCGTGTCCCCATCCCGCAGATTTTTGCCGTCTCCGTGCCGGATCACATACTCCCCCACCCAGCGTTCAGGCAGCGTTTCGCGCAGTTCCCGAATGGAAACGGCTGGCTGCGCCGCTTCCGCCCCATTCATCCACAGGAAAATCGCGCATACCGTCGCCAGAACTCCGCTTCCTTTCATCCCGATTTTCTCCCTTGCTTCTTTTTTTCCCATTTATCCAGACGAACCGGCAGGGGAAAAAGTTTCGCCGCCATGTTTTTTTCATCCAAAAACCCGCCCGGCGCAGTTTTCTTGCACCGGGCGGGAAATTTTCTTTTTACCGCACCACCGCTTCAAAGCTGAAGCGGAACACAAGCGGCTTTTCCACATTGAGCAGATATTCCTCGTGGGTCTTGGCGCCCCAGCTGTCGTCGCCGCCCACGCCCATCTGCTGCCGGGCCACGCGCACCACCGTATTGTATACCGGCGGCAATTCGTTGGGATGACGGGCGTTTTCCAGCTCGTGGGGGGTATAGGGCAGCACGGAGGTCTCCATGCCGTTTTCTGCCGCGCACAGGAACCGCAGGCCCCGGCCGCGATAGTCCGTCACTTCCGCCCAGCGTACGCCGGTGCGGTTGCCGCATTCCTGAGGCAGCACATAGCGGGAGACGTTCTCCTGCGCCGTGGTCTCCCACAGGCCCAGCTTCGCGCCATGGCAGCGATCCACGTAGTTTTCGCCCGGCCCCATGCCGTAATAGCGCACCTGATCGTACTGCGCGTCCAGCGTGAACAGCATCCCGAACTCCGGCATGTCGCCCAGTTCCTTCACCGGGTCGTAGCGCAGCTCCGCGTCCACCCGGCCGCAGGGGTGCACGGTGTAGCGCACCGCGCACTGGGCCGCCGGGGTGGTGGGCAGCGCGTAGAGATAGGTGATGCTCACGCCGCCGTCCACCTCGTTCTGCACCTGCGGCTTGTCCATGGGCAGACAGTACAGGGACGCCAGCTTCCACTGACCGTAGCGCTGAGGCATCCGATTGCCGTAGTCGTTTTCCGTGGGAGCGCGCCAGAAGTTGGGCATGGGCGCGGCTTTCAGCATCTCCACGCCGCCTGCGCGGTAAGAGACCATCTTGCCCTGCGTTTTGCTGAACAGCACGCTGAAATGCTCGCCGGTCACGCCCAGATTGTTGAAGCCGTCGACCACGCGGACCGGCGCGGCGGGAACGGCGGTCTTCTTTTCCTCCACCCGCCAGCTGCCCTGACCGAAGGCTACCTCATATCCCGCCTCGGCCCATTCCGTAGCCTCCCGCTGGCGGAAGGACAGGGTCACGGTGTACTCGCCGCCCCGGGTCTGTTCCGGGAAGGGCAGGGGCAGGGTGGCCGTCTCGCCGGGGGCCACGTCGGTCTTGATCTCCCGACGGGCGATCTCCCTGCCATCCCGGCTCAGCGTGGCGACGCACCGCCACGCGGCGGTGCTGGTGAACAGGCTGTGATTGCGGATGGTGACGCTGTCCCGGCTCACGTCGGCAAACACGCTCTGGTAGTTGTACTTGACCTCCTGCATCTTGGGGGACTCGCTGCCGTCGCCGAACACGATGCCGTTGCAGCTGAAATCCCAGTCGGCGGGGCGTTCGCCAAAATCGCCGCCGTAGAAATACGCGTCCTTGCCGTAACGATCCTTCACGCGGATGCTCTGGTCGATGAAGTCCCAGATGAAGCCGCCCTGATACAGGGGCTCTTCATAGGCGTACTCGGTATATTTGTGCATCGCGCCGTTGGAGTTACCCATGGCGTGGGTGTATTCGCACAGGATGAAGGGCTTGTCCCGGTGCTCCTCCAGATACTGACGAATCTTCCAGACGGGGGTGTACATCTGGCTTTCCATGTCGGTGGTGTCATTATAGCGGCGGTCATGGGCCGTGCCTTCGTAATGCACCAGACGGGTGCTGTCCAGCTCCCGGAAGCGCTGGCTCATGGCGTAGGGCACGCTGCCGCCCAGCGATTCGTTGCCGCAGCTCCAGATCAAAATGGAAGGATGATTCTTGTCCCGCTGATAGGTGGACTCGATCCGGTCCAGCATCTGGTCCTTCCAGTCCTCCCGGTCTCCGGGAACGGCGAAGCTCAGGAGCTTTTCCCCCGACTGGATGCGCTCCCACACGCCGTGGGATTCCAGATTGGTTTCGGCGATCACATACAGGCCCAGCTCGTCGCACAGGGCGTACACCGCGTCGTGGTCGGGATAATGGCAGGTGCGCACGGCGTTGATATTGTTCCGCTTCATGGTGAGCAGATCCCGGCGGATATGCTCCGCCGTCACGGCACGGCCCCTCTCGGCGCAGAAATCGTGGCGGTTCGCACCCTTGAACACGATGCGCTTGCCGTTCAGGCACATCAGGCCGTTCTTCATTTCAAACCGGCGGAAGCCCACGTTCTGGCGGATGACCTCCGTCACCCGTCCCTCGCCGTCCTTCACCGTCACCAGCAGCCGGTACAGCTTCGGACGCTCGGCGCTCCACTTCTCCGGCTCCCGCACGGCCAGCTCGGCCACGGCTTCGCCGTCCGCTCCCTGAACGGCGGCGGAAGCGATTTCCCGCTCGCCGTCCGTCAGACGAAGTTCCACCTGCCACGGGCCCTTGCTTTCCATCTGGGCGCACAGCTGCAGCGTGCCGTCCCGATAGTCGTCATCCAGCAGAGCGCGGATGCTCAGATCGCGCACGTGAACGGCGGGCACAGCGTACAGATACACGTCCCGGAACAGGCCGCTGAAGCGGAAGAAGTCCTGATCCTCGGCCCAGCTGCCCGCCCACCAGCGGTACACCCGGCAGGCCAGCTTGTTCCGGCCCGGCAGCAGATAGGGGGTCAGGTCAAAGTCGCTGGGGGTAAAGCTGTCGCTGCCGAAGCCCACGTACCGGCCGTTGAGCCACAGGGCCACGCAGCTTTCCGCTCCCTGAAAGGATACCCGCACCGGCATTCCCTTCATGCTTTCCGGCAGCTCGAAGGTCTTCACATAGCATGCCACCGGGTTGAAACGCTCGGGAATTTCGCCCGGCTCAATATCCTCCCAGCCGTCCCATGGGTACTGGGTGTTGCAGTACTGGGGAACGCCGTATCCCTCCAGCTGCACGTGGGCAGGCACGGCGACGTCGGCCCAGTCGGCGCAGTCGTACTCCGGCTGCTCGAAGCCGGGGATCAGCTGCTTTTCATTGACGGCATAAAAAAACTTCCAATATCCATTCAGGCTCATCCGCAGGCGGTTTTCCCCGGCCTCCAGATCTTCCAGACAGGCGAAAGCCTCATGGTCGGAATGGGCGGGAAGGCGATTTTCACAGAAGAACTCCGGGTTTTTCAGCTTTTCAGAATGAAATTCCATCTCTGGTATCCTCGCTTTTTTCGTCGTTAGGATCGAATTTAACATTGGCCGAGCCTCTGTTGTGTTCAAAGTTCTGCATTTGCTTTCCTTCCTCCTGCCGCCCGGAAAAATTTTCACAGATTCGATCCCTTCATTTTTTCTTGACCTGCCCTTCGGTTTTATGCTATCCTTTGTGGGCAAAACGGCCTGACGGCGCGTCAGGCGGCGGCGGAGCATTTTTCTCCCGTCGCGAAACGGAAGGGAGTTCAATCGTTCATGTATCAGACCGGCGTATATTTCGGCAGATTTTTACCCCCGCACAGAGGTCATCTCTATCAGATCATTGAAGCCTCCACCAAGTGCCAGAACCTGATCGTGGTGATTTCCGACAACGCGGAGCAGACCCGCGCCCTTTGCGAGGCGGACGGGCTGCCGGAAATTTCCTACCGGCTGCGCAAGCAGTGGTTTTCTCAGCAGGTACAGGATATGCCCCACATTCAGGTGCGGGTGCTGGACGAAAGCGACATTCCCGTCTATCCCGAGGGCTGGCAGGAATGGAGCAAGCGGATGCGCGAGGTCGTGTGCGCGCCCATCGACGCGTTTTTCGTGGGCGACTTAAGCTACAGTGAGACGCTGGCCAGCTATTTTCCGGAGGCGAAGGTGGAGCTGTTTGACCCCAGCCGCACCCGCTATCCCATTTCCGCCACGGAGATTCGCAAGAACATTTTGGGCAACTGGCACTACATTCTGGGCGCGGCCCGGCCCTTCTTTGCCAAGAAGGTGCTGATCGCCGGCACGGAAAGCTGCGGCAAAACGACCCTGACCAAGTGTCTGGCCAAGCTGTACAACACCTCCTGGTCGGAGGAGGTGGGCCGCTACTATGCCCGGGACTATCTGGGCAACGACGAGACCATCTACACCGACGAGGACTTCGGACGCATTGCGCACATTCAGTACGAGCAGGACTACCACGCCCTGCGTTCGGCCAACAAGGTCTGCTTCTTCGACACCGACGCCACCTACACCGACTATTTCAGCGAACTGTATATGGGCCACCGCAACGAGCTGGTGGAGAAGTACATTGACCACACCCGCTACGACCGGCTCTTTTACCTGATGCCGGATGTGCGCTGGGTGGCGGACGGCCAGCGGCTCAACGGCGACGAAGACCGCCGTCGCATTCTGAACGACCGTCTTTTGCAAATGTACCGGGACTACGGTTTCGGCGACAAGATCACCATCATCAGCGGCGACTACAACGCCCGTCTCCACAAAGCCATCCAACTGGTGGACGACCTTCTCACCGGCGTCCGCCCTTAAGGGGCAGTGCCCCTTAACCCCGGACTGCGCGCCATGGGCGCGCAGGGGCGTAGAGGGATATGCGGTTTGGCC
>ERZ827150.504-NODE-504-length-57397-cov-25.787137_pt1 | contig 57397 bp, 46 predicted proteins | sample MGYA00519779_ERZ827150 | MGnify/ENA primary metagenome ERZ827150 (study PRJEB31778, sample SAMEA3449267) | human gut metagenome | biome: human gut; feature: human-associated habitat; material: faeces | place: United Kingdom | collected 2010/2012 ...
TTCTCGGGCGTGGTTCTGCCCCATGTCACGGCGACTGCTGTCATGTAGTTTGCGGTGTTGTGCAGTCCGGGGAGCTTTATCGCTTTGCGGGGCATAATCTCCACCTTTCCGCATTCGGGGAAGCAGGCGTAGATTATATCGTTCTCAAGCCATACCTTGCTGTCGATATCTCTGAGCGCTGTGTCGGGGATGGGCGAGAGGGAGAAGAAGGTGACGGGAGTGGTGGTTTTCTGCATCTCCTCCGCTATATTCCGCGTGACTTCGTTGTCGTAGTTTAAAACCGCTCTTGACGCGTGACGGAGGACGTGCTTTTTCGCTTCAATATATTCGTCCATGGAAGTGTGCCAGTTGAGGTGGTTCGGCGTTACGTTAGTTATGGCGGCGACTTCAACGGGTGCGTCTATTGTCATAAGCTGGAAGGACGAAAGCTCCACTGCCGCGCTGTCTTCGGGGTGAATGGCGGAGAATCTGTCGAGCAGGGGCTTTCCTATGTTGCCGCCGAGGAAAGTTTCGTGCTCATTCCCGCTTTTCAGCATGAGATAGGTGAGCGTAGTCGTGGTGGATTTTCCGTCGCTTCCGGTGATTGCGTAAATGCGGCAGGGTTCGAGCGAGAGGAAAAACTCCATCTCGGAGGTGAGCAATGTTCCGCGGCTTACGGCTTCTCTGAGCTCGGGTATGTCGGGGCGTATTCCGGGCGAGCGAAAGACAACGTCCTCGTCTATCCCGTCAAGATAGCTCTCCCCGAGTATCAGCTTTGCTCCGAGTCCCTCGAGTGTATCGGCGCATTCACCAAGCTCGGCACGGCTTTTTTTGTCCCTTACCGTAACAAGGGAGCATATTTTCGTAAGCTGTCCCGCGAGCGGAAGATTTGATACCCCCGCGCCTATGAGAGACACGCTTTTTCCCATGAAATATTCTTCAAATTTGTTCATTGTGTTTTTCTCCGCTAAAGGATGCACGGCAAATAATGAGGAAGCCGCTTTTGACTATTATAGCTTATTTTCCCGCCTTTTACAATATACAGAAATAATAAAGTTGTTTGCTACATCATAATAGATAACCTCGTGCAGATGTAATGTGGTATCGCGCACGGCAGTCGGGCATATACTGGGAAAGGAGGAAATACTTTCGGCGTGATTAATTCCGGCGGTGTGCGGTAATAATAAAAAATGAAAACACAGGAACGAGAAAGGATGAAAACAAAATGATACGGCGCGGCGACATATATTATGCGGATCTCAGTCCCGTTGTGGGAAGCGAGCAGGGCGGGACGCGGCCTGTGCTGATTGTGCAGAACGACACCGGAAACCGCCATTCCCCCACGGTCATTGCGGCGGCCATCACCAGCCAGACGGGGAAAGCCCGGCTTCCTACCCATATCAACATCGCGGGGGGAAGTGTGGGGTTAAGCAAGGATTCCATCATCCTTCTGGAGCAGATTCGCACCATCGACAAGCGCCGCCTGCGGGAGCACATGGGGCATCTGGACGAAAACCAGATGGCGCAGGTGGACGACGCCATTGCCGTCAGCTTCGGCCTTCCCGGCGGCGGACGGGCAACATGATTCATAATGAAGCCCCCTGCGGCATAGAATGCGGCAGGGGGCGTTGCATTTGGAAGAAAATTACGGCGTATATTTCGGAAACCGTCCGGTGGGAAAGGTGCAGGTGACAAGGCAGGGGCTTTACTATCATTTCCTGTGCCGCTGCGAGCTGACCGGGGACGTGATGTGCAGACTCTGGGTAACTTGCGCTGACAAGCGGGAAAGTCTGGGGCTGGTGGTGCCGGTGGACGGCGGCTTCGGGCTGAACACCTCGCTGCCAATTAAGCGGCTGGGGGAAGGAGAACTGACATTTTCACTCCTGCCCAAGCATGACAAGCCTGCCGGAAAATTTATCCCCATCTCCCCGGAGGAACCCTTTGCCTACATAGAGCGCCTGAAAAAAAGCTATCTGGTTCGGAAAGGGGAACAGGTGGGGATCGAAATTCCGGAATAACAAAATGGCAGGAACGGTTTCCGTTCCTGCCGTTTTGACGTTACAGTTCGATTTCCAGCCCCACCGGGCAGTGGTCAGAGCCTTGGATGTCCGAATAGATGGGCGTGGCGGTGATTTTGTCCGCAATGCGGTCGGAGACGAGGAAATAGTCGATACGCCAGCCCGCGTTGTTCGCCCGGGCATTGAACATGTAGCTCCACCATGTGTACGCGCCGGTGGCGTCCGGGTGGAGGCGGCGGAAGGAGTCGGTGAACCCGGCGTCCAGAAGCCGCCCGAAGCTTTCCCGTTCCTCGTCGGAGAAGCCCGCGTTGCCCCGGTTGGAGGCGGGATTTTTCAGATCGATCTCCTGATGGGCGACGTTCAGGTCGCCGCAGGCGATGACAGGCTTTTCCCTGTCCAGCTCGCTGAGATATGCCCGAAAGGCTTCGTCCCATTTTAGCCTGTGGTCAATGCGGGCAAGCCCCCGCTGGGCGTTGGGGGTGTAGCAGGTGACGAGGAAGAAGCCAGGATATTCCAGCGTAATGAGCCGCCCCTCGGTGTCCAGCTCCGGCTGTCCAAGACCGTAGCGCACGGAGACGGGGGCTTGCTTTGCGAAGATGGCCGTGCCGGAATAGCCCTTTTTCTCGGCGTAGTTCCAGTATTGACTGTAGCCTTCCAGCGGAAGGTCGATCTGTCCTGCTTGCAGTTTCGTTTCCTGTAAGCAGAAGAAATCCGCGTCCAGAGCGTTGAAGGCGTCCAGAAAGCCCTTGCCCACACAGGCGCGCAGGCCGTTGGTATTCCATGAAATGAATTTCATTTGGTTTCCTCCGTTGTGGAAGCGGTGCTGCCGTCAATGAGGGTCAGGCTGTCCCGGCTCATGGTGACGCTTCGGCTTCCGCTGGTGATGGTGACCTCGTCCACGCCGGTGATGGACAGGGTGGTCATGGTCAGACAGGCGCAGGCAAGGGTGAATTCCGTGTCTGTCATGGTAAAAGAGGTGTCTGTCAGCTCCAGCGTGATGGCGCCGTCCTGCCGGTTTACCCCAAGAAGCCGTGTTCCCCATGGCAGGGGAGAGACCAGCTCGTCGCTGGACGGGCCGATCAGGTACAGGGAAAGAAGGTAGTGCAGATCATCCGCGTGGCCGGAAGCCTCCCGCTGCTCGCTGGAGATCACCCCGTCCTCCGCGCCGTATTGGTATTCCCGCCGGGGATAGTAAAAGGTGACGGGGTTCTTCATCAGCTCGCCGGAACAGCCGGGCAGAAACAGGCACAGGCAGAGAAGAAGACAGAAAAACCGCTTCATGACTTGTCCACCTCCGTGTCAAAGGCGGGGAAGGTGACGGTGAAGACGGTACCCTTGCCCACCGTACTGGAAACGGAAATTTCGCCCCGGTTGCGCTGGACAATGGTGCGGACGATGGCAAGCCCCAGCCCGCTGCCGCCGCTTTTCCGGGAACGGGCTTTGTCCACCCGGTAAAACCGCTCGAAAATATGCGCCAGCGCATCCTCCGGGATGCCCATGCCCGTGTCGCTGACGGTGAGCACCGCATTGTCCTCCTGACGGCCGAGATGCACCGTCAGTGTTCCGCCGGGCAGGTTGTACTTGATGCCGTTTTCCATCAGGTTGAAAACGATCTGGTACAGGTCGTCCTCCAGAATCAGGACGGGGGTGTCCTCGTCCAGCTCTAAGCAGAAGGTCACGCCCGACCAGCTGGCGTTCGTCCGGAGCATTTTCGCCACCCGCTGCACCGTGGGCGCCATATAGATGATCTCGCTTTCCTGTGGCTGGGGATTTTCGGCTCTGGTGAGGGAAAGCAGCTTGGCGGTCATGCGGTTTAAGCGGTCGGCCTCATTGCCGATGTCCTCCACGAACTCCTTCACCGTGTCCATATCCATGTTGTTCTGCAAAATGGAATCGGTCAGCAGCTTGATGGAGGCCAGAGGGGTTTTCAGCTCGTGGGAGGCGTCGGAAACGAACTGACTGCGCTTGCGCTCGGAGGTTTGCAGCCGCTCTGTCAGGTCGTTGAATTCCTCGCCCAGAACGGTCAGCTCATCGCTGCCGCCCATGTCCACCTTGTGGGAGTAATCCCCCTCCCGGATGATGCGCATGGAGGCCATGATCCGGTTCAGACGCCGGGAGAAGGCGTTGGAAAAGGCCACGGAGAAGGCTGCGACGATAATCTCCAGCATCAGCGTGATGCGAAGCAGGGTCTGCTGGAGAGATTTGATCAGTGTGCCCTGCGTGGTATCGTACTCCGTCATGTATACGCAGCCCACCACGGTGCCATAGTAGACGATGGGGGTCGCCGCGCGGGAGTCGGTGATGCCGTCGTGGTACGTCCATGTAAAGACGTTGTTCCCCTCCGGGGCCTGCTTGCTGACGGTAAGCGCCTGTAAGATCTCCGGAAGCAGAACGTAGGTGTCCACGGAAGCGCCGCTGCTGTCATACAGCGCCGCGCCGCTGTGGTCGGTGACCACGAGCCGGGTGACCTTCAGACTTTCCAACTGATTGACGATGCCGGTAACGGTTGAGCTGTTCAGCACCTCAAGGGTGGAAATTTCGTCGGAAGCAAGCAGACATTTTTCAATCATGGAGGCTTCCTTGCTCTGGTAGAACAGCTTGTGGCTGACGCCGGAGCAGTAGATATTCAGAAAAAACAGCACGACCAGCGTGACCACCACGTAGGTCATGGCATACCGGAACTGGGTATTGCCGTAGCCCCGGAAGCCGGTCTTTTTACTTGCGGAAATAATAGCCAACGCCCCATTTCGTTAAAATGTACTTCGGCTCTGCCGGATTTTCCTCCAGCTTTTCCCGCAGACGGCGAATGTGGACGTCCACGGTGCGGATGTCGCTGCGGTATTCATAAGCCCAGATGGTGTCCAGCAGCGCTTCCCGGGAGTAGACCCGGTTGGGATTGCGCATGAGAAATTCAATGACGTCGAATTCCTTTGCGGTCAGATCGGCCAGCTGGCCGTTCCGGTAGGCGTTCCGGGCGTCCAGGTCCAGCGTGATGGTGCCGATGGTCAGGCTGTTTCCCGCGGCCTTTTCCTCGGTGCGTCCGGCGCGGCGCAGCAGGGCGCGGATTCTCGCCTTCAGCTCTAAGATGTTAAAGGGCTTGGTCAGGTAATCGTCCGCTCCGTGGTCGAAGCCGATAAGCTTGTCCATGTCGTCGCCCTTGGCGGTGAGCATGATGATGGGCACGTCGGAAAACTCCCGGATCTTGGCGCAGGCGGAAAGGCCGTCCATGTTGGGCATCATCACGTCCAGCACCACAAGGTCGGGGTGCTGGGTCTGCACGGCCTGGACGGCTTCCAGACCGTCGCTGCCGGTGATGACCTCGTAGCCCTCGTTCTGCAAATTAAAGCGAATGCCCTTTACCAGAAGGGCCTCGTCGTCCACAACTAAAATTTTCATTTTCATCCTCCAACTGTAATAAGGTCAAGTATGGCTTCCAGACGCTTTTCTCCGATACCCTCCACGTTCTTAAGCTCATCGGTGGAAAGAAAGCTGCCGTTTTCTTCCCGGTATGCAATGATGCGCTGGGCAAGAACCTCTCCGATGCCGGGAAGTGCCGTGAGCTGCTCCGTGTCCGCCCGGTTGATGTCGATGGGGAACGTGACGGCCACGGTTTCCGGGGTGGTCGGCTCCGGAAGGGTGGTCTGGGGCGGGGACGTCTGCATGGAAGCGGGAACGGATAACTCCACGCTGCCGTGATTGCCGTTTCTGCCCAGAAAGAAGCCAAGGGTGAATACGGCGAAAAGAAGGGTTACGGCGATCAAAATGCTGAGCCGTGGTTTTTTCATGGGAATCTGCCTCCCGGATTGACTAGAGGGGGAAAAGCTGTTATAATATCTCCATCATTATACACGACTTTTCACCGCCGGACAAGTCCGGTGAAGAAATATTGAGGGGAAAATATGAAAAAATTGAGATTGCTAAGCTTGCTCCTGTGCGCCGCGCTCCTTTGTCAGATAGCGGTTCCGGCGTCTGCCGCGGAAACCGGCGCGTCAACGCAGGAAACGCAGCCCGCCGAGCAGCAGGCTGCCCAGATCCCCTTCGGCCGGGTCTGCATCGATAACGGCTGCCGCACTCTGAACGGTATGCGCCCTCTGGCGGGAAGCGACAGCCGGCTGGATACGGCGCTGGCGGCCTTCGCCTATGAGACGAATACCGAGACGGTCATCTACTCCTATAACCCCGATACCAAGCTGCCCACCGGTACCCTTGCCAAGATAGTCACGGCGCTGGTGGCGATCGAAAACAGCAATCTGGACGACATTGTCACCTGCTCCGACGGCATCCAGTCCAAGGTGCCGGGAAGCAGTCTGAAAATGAAGCCAAATCTGAAAAGCGGCGAGCAGCTGACTGTGAACGATCTGCTTCACGCGCTGCTGATGATCGGCGCCAATGATGCCGCCGTGGCGCTGGCGGAGCATGTGGCCGGTACGACTGACCGCTTCAAGGAAATGATGAACGACCGCGTCAAGCAGATGGGCTGCATCAGCACGGAGTTCGGCAACATTTCCGGTCTGGATACGGCGACGTCCTACACCACCGCCCGGGAAATGGTGAAGATCACCATGGAAGCGACGAAAAATGAGACTTTCGCGGAAATTTTCAAGACGGGAACCTATAAAATTCCCGCAACGAATCTTGTGAGTGAAGAACGCCCTCTCACCACCACAAACTATCTGGTTGACGACCACGTCATCACACAGTTCATGAGCTCCCGCTATACCGGCGGCATTGCCAGCTATACGGAGAATTCCGGGGCGAGCATTGTCGGCACAGCGGAACACAATAACATGCGGGTCATTTTCGTGGTTTTGGGAGCTGCCCGTAAGACAACCGAGAAGGGCATCGTGGAAACCTATGGTAACTTTGAAGAAATAACCGAACTTGCCAATTACGTTTTCAACAACTATAAGGTCAACCGCATCATTTACGATGGCATGGCGGTGAACCAGTGGCCGGTGTCCGGCGGTGAATGTCAGGTGGTGGGACAGTCCTTTACGGACGTGGATACGGTGGTTCCCGCCGGTGTTCAGATGAAGAATTACGTCATGAACTACACCGTGGAGGGCGGCGGCCTGACCGCGCCTATCAAGAAGGACGATAAGATCGCCACGATGGAGGTCTGGTATCAGAATTCCTGCGTCACGGAGGTGGAGCTGTACGCCATGGCGGACGTCCGGGCGACGGGGGACACCGGCGTGTCCATCCGCTCCAACGGAGAGAAGGACGGCGTCGGCGGCTCCGGCGTGCTGTCCACCATCGGAACCATCTGCGTGATCGGTCTGGGGCTTGTGGGCGCGTATCTGGCGTTCAATTCCTTTATGCGCTCCCGCATCCGCGCCCAGCGCCGCCGGAGACGGGCAGAACGCAGGAGGAGCCGGTAACGATGCTGAACTGGGACGGACTGAAAAGCGTCTGCGCCGACTGCACCCGCTGCGGCCTGTGCGAGACGAGGCATAACGTGGTGTTCGGCGTGGGAAAAGAGGACGCGGACATCATGTTCGTGGGGGAAGGCCCCGGCGAACAGGAGGACTTGAAAGGCCAGCCCTTTGTCGGCCCGGCGGGAAAGCTGCTGGACGATATGCTGTGCATCATCGACCTGAGCCGGGAGACGAACTGCTATATCGCCAACATCGTCAAGTGCCGCCCGCCCCACAACCGCGACCCCCTGGAAACGGAGCAGGACGCCTGCATCGGCTATCTGCGCAATCAGGTGGCGCTGGTAAAGCCGAAGATCATCGTCTGTCTTGGGCGCATCGCCGCCAAGCGGCTGATCGACGCGGACTACCGCATTACGAGGCAGCACGGCCAGTGGGTGGAACGGAACGGCGTCTGGATGACGGCGATATACCACCCGTCGGCGCTTCTGCGGGATGTATCCAAGCGCCCGGAGACCTTTGATGATCTGCTCGCCATCCGGGCAAAAATCCGGGAAATAGATGCAAATATGTGAAAAATCCGCTGTTTTCGGAAACGAAAACAGCGGATTCTGCTCGTTAACAAACGGAATCGTTGCTGCCTTATGAAGAAATTGCATTATGGCTGCCGGTGACGGAAAACTCCACCCACTCGGCGATGTTCGTGGCATGGTCGCCGATGCGCTCAAAGTATTTGGCGATCATCAGCAGGTCAAGGGCGTATTCTCCCTCGGCGGGGTTCTTGGCGATCATGTCGATCAGACCGCTCTTGATCCGGGTGAAGTAGTTGTCCACCACGTCGTCGTGCATCTGCACGGCCTTGGCGAGATATACGTCCTGCTTGACGTAGGCGTCCACGCTGTCCGTGACCATGGCAATGGTCTCCTTTGCCATCTCCCGGATCTTGGGGTATTCTTCATGGGGATGGGCGATCATGCAGGGGATGATCTCCACAATGTCCTCCGCCTGATCTCCAATACGCTCCATGTCCGTGATCATTTTCAGCGCGGCGGAGACGGCCCGCAGGTCCCGCGCCACCGGTTGTTGGCGCAGAAGCAGACGCATACAGATGGTCTCGATGGTTCGCTCCTCCTCGTCGATCTTCGCGCCGACCTTGGAGACCTTCTCCCCCAGCTCTTTCGTGTAGGAACCCAGCGCCTGCGTGGCAAGGGAGATGATCTCCTCGCACAGGGAACCCATTTCCGTCAGTTCCTGATTCAGCAGCAAAAGCTGCTCTTCAAATAATTCCCGCATTATCCGAACCTCCCCGTGATGTAATCTTCTGTCCGTTTGTCCAGAGGCTGAGAGAAAATCTGTTCCGTTCCGCCGAATTCCACCAGCTCGCCCAACAGGAAGAACGCGGTGTAATCAGAGATACGGACAGCTTGCTGCATGTTGTGGGTGACGATGACGATGGTATAGTCTTTCTTGAGAGACGCGGCCAGTTCCTCAATTTTCAAGGTGGAAATGGGGTCAAGAGCGGAGGTCGGCTCGTCCATGAGAAGTACCTTCGGCTCCACCGCCAAGGCTCTTGCGATGCACAGCCGCTGCTGCTGGCCGCCGGAAAGACCCAGAGCATTCTTTTTCAGCCGGTCTTTTACCTCGTCCCAGATGGCGGCGTCCCGGAGGGAACGCTCCACGATCTCGTCCAGCTTGGCCTTGTTGTGAATGCCGTGGGTGCGGGGGCCGTAGGCGATGTTGTCGTAAATGCTCATGGGGAAGGGGTTGGGCTTCTGGAACACCATGCCCACTTCCTTGCGCAGGTTGTTGACCTCTGCCTGAAAAATGTCCTTGCCCTCGTAGCGCACGTCTCCCGTGATCCTCACGCCGGGGATCAGGTCGTTCATGCGGTTCAGGGTTTTTAAGAATGTGGATTTGCCGCAGCCGGAGGGGCCGATGAGGGCGGTGATGCTGTGCTCCGGGACGGCGATGTTGATGGATTTCAGTGCCTGGGTATCCCCGTACCAGAGGCACAGATTTTTCGCGGTAATAATGTCAGCCAATTCGATTCCTCCTCCCATAATACTTACTTACCAGAGACGCGGACAGGTTAATGAGAAATGCCAGCACCATCAGAATGGCGGCAATGGCAAAGGCGACTCCGAATTCTCCCTGCTCCTTGGCGTAGACGTACAGGGCAACCGTCAAGGTCGCGCCCGCGCTGTTTCTCGCAGCCCAGAAGCCGCCCACCACATGGGCAAATCCGGCGGTGAACAGCAGCGCGGCAGACTCACCCAGAATGCGGCCGATGGAAAGGATGCAGCCGGTGACGATTCCGTCCACGCAGTTGGGAAGCACCACCGTGCGGATGACCCGCCACTTTCCCGCGCCCAGACCGAACGCGCCCTCCCGGTAGCTCTGGGGCACGGTTTTCAGGCTTTCCTGGGTGTTGCGCATGATGGTGGGCAGGTTCATGATGACGAGGGTCAGCGCGCCTGCCAGCAGGGAAGTGCCCATATTGTTGGAAAACAGCAGCATACCCACAAGACCGTAGATGATGGAGGGAATACCGGAGAGGGTCTCGGCGGCGTACTCAATGACCGCGACGACCTTTTTATTGTGGGCGTACTCCGTCAGATAGATCGCCGCGCCCACGCCAAGGGGAAGCACCAGAATCAGGGTGTAAATGATGATGTACAGGGTATTGAGGATGTCCGGCAGAATGCCAATGCGGTCGGCAAGGTAGCTGGGCTTGGTGCTGAGCAGCTCCCAGGTAATATGGGGAATGCCCTTTGCCAGAACGTAGACCATGAGAAACAGGGTCAGTCCGGCGGTCAGCGCGGTGGCAAGATACATCCCGCCCCGAACCGTCCAGAGAAACAGCTTTCGTTTTTTGGAAATCATTTCGATTTGTCTCCCTTCAGGAAGAAATTCAGAGCGGCGTTAATGAGCATGATGAACAGGAACAGCACCAGCGCGATGGAGAACAGCGCCTGTTTTTGCAGGCCGCTGGAATAGGACATTTCGCTTGCCACGGCGGTGGTGAGGAAGCGGACGCTCTGAAACAGGGAAGTGGGCATATTGGGGACGTTGCCTGCCACCATCATGACGGCCATGGCCTCGCCGATGGCTCTGCCCACGCCCAGCACTACGGCGGCGGCAATGCCGCTTTTGGCGGCGGGGACAGAGACATGGAAGTAGGTCTCCTCAGGCGTCGCGCCCAGCGCAAGGGAAGCGTCCTCGTATTCCTTGGGAACCGCTTCCAGTGCAGTGATGGACATTTTGATAATGGAGGGCAGGATCATCACAGCGAGGACGATGATGGCGGCGAACAGGCTGGAGCCGTCGGGAATGTGGAAGAGCTTCCGCAGTCCCGGCACCAGCACCATCATGCCGACAAGGCCGTAAACCACGGAGGGAATGCCCGCCAGCATGGAGACTGCCTGCTCCATAAAGCGCTTGACGGGCTTTGGCGCCATTTTCGCCAGATACACCGCCGTCAGGAATCCGATGGGTACGCCGATGATGACAGCCCCGGCGGTTCCGTAGACGCTGGTGAGAATGAAGGGGAGAATGCCGTATTCCGGCTGCGCCGCCGTGGACGCCCATTTCTTGCCAAACAGGAATTGGAACAGGCCGATCTGACGAATGGCGGGAATTCCGGAAATAATTAAGTATATGGTGATCAGAAGCACGCAGCCCACGGTGATCAGTCCGAGAATCAGGAAAATACCGTGGACGACGGCCTCAAAAATGTTTGATTTATGTTTCATGTTATCAGCCTTTCGAGAAGGTTTACCATCTTACCGAATTGAGAAAACGGCAGTTGGCTCCCCCGGGCGGGGGAGCCTTTTTGCGTTTGCTTAGCCATTGGCGGGAACCACACCGGAAGCGGTGATGATGTCATTGGCCTGACCCTTGGTGGCGTAGTCAAAGAACGCCTGAGCAACGGGGCTGAGCGCAACGCCTTCCTTGGTGACCAGCACGAAGGGACGCTGGATGAGGTAGGTGCCGTCCTTGACGGTCTCCTCGCTGGGGGTCACGCCCGCGACCTTCAGAGCCTTGACGGAATCCTTGACGGAGGCCAGGGAAGCGTAGCCGATGGCGTCGGGGTTCTGGGCGACTGCGGTGATCACGTCGCCGGTGGAGGTCAGCTCCTGACGGTACTTGCACTTGTCAACGGTCTCGGTCAGTTCCTCGAAGCCGCTGCGGGTGCCGGAGCCGGCTTCACGGCCGACCAGAACGATCTCAGCGTCAGCGCCGCCGACCTCGGACCAGTTGGTGATCTCGCCGGTGTAGATCTTGGCGATGGTCTCGATGTCCAGATCTTCCACGGTGTTGGCGGGGTTGACGATCACGGCGATGCCGTCGTAGGCAAGGACGGTGCCGACCAGACCGGACGCAACCTCGGAATCCTTCAGAGCACGGGAGGACAGTCCGATGTCGCAGCGGCCTTCGGAAACGGCGGTGATGCCGGAGCCGGAGCCGGTGGGGTTATAGGTGAAGTTTACGCCGGAGTTCGCTTCCATGAAGGCTTCACCCAGAGCGCCGATGACCTTCTCCATGGAGGTGGAGCCGTCGGTGGCGACGGTGCCGGAGAGCGCGGCGGGGGCTTCGGTCTGAGGAGCGGCGGTCGTCTGTGCCGCAGTCTCGGCAGGAGCGGCCGTTGTGGCGGCGGGCTGGCTCTGAGAGCAGCCGGCCATGGCGACAACAAGCATGGCAATCAGTGCAATGGAAATGACTTTTTTCATAATCTTACTTCTCCTTGTAGGTTTTATTTTTGATGTACTCGGGATTTATCCTACGATTCGCATTTTACTAGTCTATTGTAAATTCCAAAATCTTCGCTATGTAAAATCAAAATCAAAGAGCAAAGCGAATTGTAAAGAATGAAAAGTCCTTGACAGAGACGCACGATTCTTCTAAAATAGGAGCGAAGGGTGATACCGCCCTCCATTGGATAGACAATACTTTCGCGGAAAAGGAGACGTTATGTATCGTATTTTGGATTTGAATCCCCAGCTTGAGCCTTTCGCCGGGGATATTGATTTGCGGATGCACCTGTACCGGTCGGCAAAAAAACGTATTCTGTCCGAGGGGCAGAGCCTGAATGATTTTGCCAACGCTCACATGTACTTTGGCTTCCATCACGTGGATGGCGGCTGGTACTACCGGGAGTGGGCGCCCAGCGCCTACCAGCTGTATCTGGAGGGCGAATTCAACGGCTGGAACCAGACCTCCCACCCGCTGACCAATCTGGGCAACGGCAACTGGGAGCTGTATCTCCCCGGCGACGACGCCCTGTGGGACGGCTGCAAGGTCAAGACTGTGGTGGACGCCAACCTGACCCGCACGGAGCACATCCCCCTGTATGCCCGCCGGGTGGTGCAGAACAAGCAGAACATCACCTTCGAGTGCGAGGTGGTGGATGACCGTAAGGCATTCCCGTGGACGGACAAGGGCTTTACCGGCGAGGACGAGCTGTATATCTATGAGGCCCACATTGGCATGGCGCAGGAGGAGGGCAAGGTCGGTTCCTACCGGGAGTTTGCCGACAACATCCTGCCGAGAATCCACAAGGCGGGGTACAATACCCTCCAGCTCATGGCCATTATGGAGCATCCCTATTACGGCTCCTTCGGCTATCAGGTGAGCAGTTTCTTCGCCGCTTCCTCATGGTTCGGAAAGCCGGAAGACCTGAAATATCTGGTGAACAAGGCGCACGCCATGGGCATCCGGGTGCTGCTGGACGTGGTGCATTCCCACGCCGTCAAGAATACCGCCGAGGGCATCAACATGTTCGACGGCACCACATGGCAGTTCTTCCACGACGGCCCCAAGGGCGACCATCCTGCGTGGGGAACAAAGTGCTTTGACTACGGCAAGACCGGCGTTATCCACTTCCTGCTGTCCAACCTGAAATTCTGGATGACGGAGTACCATTTTGACGGCTTCCGCTTTGACGGCGTGACCTCCATGCTGTACCATGACCACGCCCTCGGTACGGACTTCACCTCCGACGGCAAGTATTTCTCCTACAACACCGATACCGAGGCGGTGACGTATTTGCAGCTTGCCAATGAGCTGATCCGTCAGGTGAACCCCAAGGCCATCACCATCGCCGAGGACATGTCCGGTATGCCCGGCATGTGCCTGCCCATTGCGGACGGCGGCATCGGCTTTGACTACCGGCTGGGTATGGGATTGCCGGATATGTGGATCAAGGCGGTGAAGGGGCAGGACGAATTCTGGGACATCAATCAGATGTGGGGCAGTATGTGCCTGCGCCGCCCCGGAGAGAAAACCGTGGCCTATGTGGAGTCCCACGATCAGGCGCTGGTGGGCGACCAGACGATGATCTTCCGCCTGGCCGGGGCGAACATGTACACGGACATGAACAAGGACTGCCACAACCCTGTGATCGACCGCGCCATTGCCCTGCACAAGATGATTCGTCTGTTCACTCTGTCCGGCGGCGGAGAAGCGTACCTCAACTTTATGGGCAACGAGTTCGGCCATCCCGAATGGATCGACTTCCCCCGGGAGGGCAACGGCTGGAGCTTCCATTACTGCCGCCGCCAGTGGAGCCTGAAGGACAATGGAATGCTCAAATACCAGTGGCTGGGCGACTTTGACGAGGATATGGTTCGTTTGACCAAGGAGAACCGGATTTTCGACCAGCGGATGGCAGACCTGCTGCTGATGAAAGCGCCGGAGCAGACCCTTGCCTACTACCGCCACGGGCTGGTGTTCGTGTTCAACTTCCACTTCGGTAATTCCCTGAACAACGTTCTTGTCCCGGTTCGCCAGCCGGGCGAGTACACGGTGGTTCTGTCTACCGACGACGAAAAGTACGGCGGCTTCGGAAATGTGGCGGAAAAGACATATGCAACCAAGCGTTTTGACGGCAGGGACTACATTGAACTGTACATTCCCGCGAGAACCGGCTTCGTGCTGAAGGAAAAGGTGATCCTTCCCGAAACGCCCGCAGCCCCGAAAAAAGCAGCGAAATAACGGAAGACGGCGTGACCGGGTTCGGTCACGCCGTTTTTGTGCGAAAATATGCAGTAAAACAAATTGACGTGTGCAGGAAACTTTGTGCATTTCATAGATTTCTTGACTTTTGAGACGAAAAATGAATTTTTGCCCAATCTGATGTTGCATTTTTGGGGCTTCGGACATATAATATACACGTAAAACTTGTCAAAATGCCGAAAGGATGATCGATATGACTCCCTATTCCTGCATGACCCGGGAAGAACTGGAACGTGAATACGGCAGTGTGCTGGCGTCCTACGAAGCCTGCAAGGCGCAGGGGCTGAAGCTGAACATGGCCCGGGGCAAGCCCGCGACGGAACAGCTGGACATGGTCAGCGGCCTGCTGACTGTATTGCAAACCCCTGAGGATTGCTACGACGACGGCGTGGACGCCCGGAATTACGGCGAACTGGCGGGTATTCCCAGTGCCCGGAGGTACTGGGCGGATGTGCTGGGCTGCAAGGCGGATCAGGTGTTCGTCGGCGGCGCGGCTTCCCTGAATATGATGTTCGACGTGGTGTCCCGTGCCTACACCCACGGGCTGCTCCACAGCCCCAAGCCATGGTGCCGGGAGGAAAAGGTGAAATTTCTCTGCCCCGCCCCCGGATATGACCGGCATTTCCAGATCGGCGAGTTCTTCGGCGCGGAGCTGATTCCCGTCCCCATGACTCCCGAAGGCCCGGATATGGACGTGGTGGAGGAGCTGGTGAAGGATCCCCAGGTCAAGCTCATATGGACGGTTCCCAAATACTCCAACCCCGACGGAATTATTTACTCCGACGAGACCATCCGCCGCTTTGCCCACTTGAAGCCCGCTGCCCCGGACTTTGCCATCATCTGGGACAACGCCTATGGCGTCCACGAATTCGAGGGCGACTATGTCCCGTTCCCGGACATCCTCTCTCTGTGCGACGAGGCGGGACGGCCGGACATGGTCTATGAGTTTGCGTCCACCTCCAAGATCACCTTTGCCGGCGGCGGCATTTCCTGCATGGCTGCCAGCGAGGCCAATATCTGCTACTTCACCGGTATTTTCGGCGTGCAGATGATCTCCTACGACAAGGTCAACCAGCTGCGCCATGTGCGTTTTCTTAAGGACAAGGCGCACACGCTGGAGATCATGAAGCTCCACGCATCCGTCATGGCACCGAAATTTGAGTGCGTCGCAAAATGGCTGAACCGGGAGATTAGGCCATTGGGCATCGCCCATTGGAACGACCCGAAGGGCGGCTATTTCGTCAGCCTGTTTGCCATGCCCGGCACGGCGAAGCGGGTCTGGACGCTGTGCAAGGAGGCCGGTGTGGTGCTGACCAACGCCGGTGCGACCTACCCCTACCGCAACGACCCGGACGACTCCAACCTCCGCATTGCCCCCAGCCTGCCCCCGGTGGCCGAGCTGGAAAAGGCCATGGAGGTGCTGTGCCTGAGCCTGCGTCTTTCGGCGCTGGAAAAGCTGCTGGCAAAATAAATACACCGCATACGGGACGGCGTGGCTTCGGCCACGCCGTCTTTTCGTATTCAAAAATTTCTTGAGAATTCTCCCGAAATGTGTTAGGTTTTGGATTGGAAATCCTTCTATCAGGGTGAAGGACAAAACACAGGAGGTGCGTTGAATGAACGATGAACAAATCATACAGCTGTTCTTCACCCGAAACGAAGACGCCATCCGGCAGACGGACGACCGGTATGGCGCGAAGCTCACAAGGCTGTCGGAGAATATCGTAGGGAGCAGGGAGGACGCCCAGGAGTGTGTCAATGACACCTACTTCAAGGCGTGGGACACCATTCCGCCCACGAAACCGGTTCACTTTTTTGCCTATCTCGCAAAAATCTGCCGCCACTTTGCCTTTGACCGGCTGGACTGGAACAACGCGGCAAAGCGCAAGGCCGAGGTCGTCACGCTGACCCAGGAGATGGAAGCGTGCATTCCCGGTCATTGGCAGGAGACGGACGTGAGAAGCGCCGAGATCAGCCGATTGGTGAGCAGCTTCCTATGGAAGCAGACGGCGGACAACCGGATGATTTTTGTCCGGCGGTACTGGTACGGCGACAGCGTCAGCGAAATCGCTCTGCGCTATGAGATCAGCCAGAGCGCCGTGCTGATGCGGCTGTCCCGGATGCGGGAAAAGTTAGCTATTTACTTAAAAAAGGAGGGTTTTCAGGTATGACAGGCAAGGATATGCTGCAGGGAATTCAGAATCTGGACGCGGAACTGATCGAGGAAGCGGAATTCGGAACATTCGGAAGGGGAAAAGCAAGGGGCTTCGGCAAAAAGAAGCTGCTGCTCATTCTGGCGGCGGCGCTGATTATGGCCACCATGACGGCGGCAGCGGCCATCACCCGCTGGACGGCGACCATGCAGTACGGAAACAACGGCGGCACAACACAGCAGATCTCCGAGCAGGTCAAGAAACAGGCAGAGCAAAGCGGCCTGTCCGTGACGCCCACCGAGACGAAGAACGGGAAAAAGGAAGCCGTTTCCGCGACGGACAACGGCATCACCGTCACCCTCGCCCAGACGCTGATGGATCAGTACGGCGGCAGAGCCATTTTCCGCATTGAGGGTTTACAGCTGGAAGAAGGGCAGGCACCTTGGGCATGGTGGGACTACCGGGTGGACGGAGAAGTGATGCCCATGGGCTGGGGCGCTCAGTTTTTTGACGGCGTGCTTTGGGATGCCGATCACAATCCCACATATGCAAAGAACGGTCAGCCGGTTCCCCGGGTGGGAGAAGACCAACAGCTGCTTCTGGACTATCAGCTGGCCGACGGGAGCATTGAATTCAGTATCGATTTTGCATTCTCTCCGGATGAGTGCCTGTTTGGAAAGGAAATGGCCGTGACCTTCACCGGCTTCGGCATTCAGGGCGAGAAGTTTGAAGACGAGGATATCATGACCACCCCCGGCACTTGGGAGCTGCGCTGGAAGCTGGAAGGCACCACGCAGGCACCGAAAAAGTGGACGCCCAACGCCAAAGTCGGTGATCTGTGGGACGTAACGCTCCTTGAGGCGGAAATCGGCCAGTACAGCATGAAGTTCGCCTTCCGGCTGGGGGATGAATATACGGACAATGTTGATTTTACGGAGAAAACGGGCTGGTCGCCGACCCCGGTGAGCATCCGTCTGAAGGACGGCACCGACATTCGGCCTTACGGCAACGGCGGCGGATCCTGGGATGCCGACAGCCACACGTACACGTGCATCAAGCATACCCTCAACATGGTTCTCGATCCGGAACAGATCGCAGGCGTGAGCTTCTACAACGGCAGCGAACTGAACGATCAGGGCAAACGGGTGAGTAAGCCGTATTACTACGTTCCTTTTGAATAAGTTTAAGGCAGGACACCAATCGGTGTCCTGCCTTAAACTTATACTGTGGCGGCTTCTTCCTCGGCAAGCCGCTTTTTCGCGGTGGAGAGCATCAGCTTGATGCGGTTGAGCTGATTGACCTCCGACGCACCGGGGTCGTAGTCCACGGCTACGATGTTGGACTGGGGATAGGCTTTTTTCAGCGCCTTGATGACGCCCTTGCCCACAACATGGTTGGGCAGGCACGCAAAGGGCTGAATGCACACGATGTTGGGCGTGCCGGAGAGAACCAGCTCCGCCATTTCTCCCGTGAGGAACCACCCCTCGCCGTACTGGTTGCCGATGGAGAGGAAGGGCTTTGCCAGCTCTGCTACCTTCTCGATAGGCATGGGCGGCTCAAAACGGCGGCTCTTTTCCAGTGCGTCCAGTGCGGGCTTGCGTATCAGCCGAATTGCGTCCACGCCGAGCTTCGCCGTGGCGGCACTCGTCCAGCCCGCGCCTAAAAATTCATGCTTGTAATCGCCGTTGTACACGCAATAGTTCAGGAAGTCCATCAGGTCAGGCACCACGGCCTCCGCCCCCTCGGCTTCCAGAAGATCGACCAGATGGTTGTTGGCAAGGGGCATATACTTGACCAGAATCTCGCCCACCACGCCGACTCTGGGCTTGCGCAGAGTTTCGTCAATGGGAAGCGCGTCAAAGGCTTCCACAATGCCGCTGCAAACGGCCTTATACGACCATTTGCTCTTGCTGTTTACAAGCGAATCAATGGCGATTTCCAGCCACTTCTGATGAAGGGCGTTGGCGGAACCCTTCTCTTTCTCATAGGGACGTACCCGGTACAGGCAGCGCATGAACAGGTCACCGTAGACCACGCCCCGCAGCGCGGTGAACAGAAGGCCGGGGGAGAGCTTGAAGCCCTCGTTGGTCTCCATGCCGTTGGCGTTCAGGGAGATGACCGGGATATGGCTAAGCCCCGCCTTGTCCAGCGCCCGACGGATGAAGCCGACATAGTTGCTCGCCCGGCAGCAACCGCCGGTCTGGGTCATCATCACGGCCAGCTTGTCCGTGTCGTATTTCCCGGAAAGCACCGCGTCCATGATCTGCCCCACCACGGTGATGGAGGGAAAGCAGGCGTCGTTGTTCACAAATTTCAGACCCATGTCGATGGCGGCACGGTTGTCGTTGGCAAGCACTTCGATGTGATAGCCGTACTTTTTGAAGATCGGCTCCAGCAGGTCAAAGTGAATGGGGCTCATCTGGGGGGCGAGGATGGTGTAGCCGGATTGGTACATTTCCTTGGTGAATTCCGACCGGTGATAAGCGGCGGGCTTGGGCTGGGGGCGGATGCCCCGTGCCTGACGCTGGTTCATGGCGGCCAGCAGACTGCGGATGCGGATACGGGCAGCGCCCAGATTGTTCACCTCGTCGATTTTCAGGACGGTGTAGAGCTTGTTGCTGCCCTCCAGAATTTCGCACACTTGATCGGTGGTGACGGCGTCCAGACCGCAGCCGAAGGAATTCAGCTGGATCAGCTCCAAGTCCTCCCGATTCCGCACGAACTCTGCCGCGCTGTACAGCCGGGAATGGTAGACCCACTGGTCGTTGACCCGGAGGGGGCGCTCGGGGGTGAAATCGATGGGCAGGCTGTCCTCGGTGAGGACGGCAAGGTCATAAGAGGCAATCATTTCTGGGATACCGTGGTTAATTTCAGGGTCAATGTGATAGGGTCTGCCAGCCAGAACAATGCCCCGTGCGTGATTTTCCGCCATCCATTGCAGCGCCTTTTGCCCCTCTGCACGAACGTCGGACTTGGCGCGCTGCTGTTCTTCCCATGCCTTGTGGACGGCAGCGCGGACTTCCTTCCCGTCGATGCCCCATTCTTCCTTGCACAGGGCGGCCAGCCGGTCGGCGGCGATTTTCTCGCTGGTAAAGGCGAGGAAGGGGCGGATGTAGCGGACTTCGCCGTCTGCGACGGCTTCCACGTTGTTTTTCAGATTCTCCGGGTAGGAGACCACGATGGGGCAGTTGTAATGATTCTGCGCGCCGGGGGTCTCCTGATGCTCGTAGAATACGCAGGGGTGGAAGATGGTCTTGACGCCCTCATTGATGAGCCACTGGACGTGACCGTGGGAGAGCTTGGCGGGGTAGCACTCGGATTCCGAGGGGATGGACTCCATGCCCAGCTCGTAAATTTTTCGGTTGGACTTGGGGGAGAGAACCACCCGGAAGCCCAGTTCCCGGAAGAATGTCGCCCAGAAGGGGTAATTTTCGTACATATTCAGCACTCTGGGAATGCCGATGACACCCCGGGTGGGATTTTCCAGCGGGGGATAGTCGAACATCCGCTTCAGCTTATAGGCCGTCACGTTGGGGCCTTTCCGCCCGGTTCCCGCGCCGCCCAGACCCTTTTCGCATCGGTTGCCGGTGACGTGGCGGCGCCCGCCGGGGAATTTGTTGATGGTCAGCATACACCGGTTGGAACAGCCGCCGCAGCGAGTGGTGGAGGTGGTGTAGGTCAGATTCAGGATGTCGTTCAGGGGAAGAGTGGTGCTTTCCTGACCGTGGTAGCGCTCCCGCGCCACCAGCGCCGCGCCAAAGGCACCCATGATGCCGGAAATATCGGGGCAGGTGGCCTCCACACCGGCAATCTTCTCAAAGGCGCGAAGCACCGCCTGATTGTAGAACGTGCCGCCCTGCACCACGATGTGTCTGCCAAGGTCGGCGGGGTCTGCCAGCTTGATGACCTTGTAAAGGGCATTCTTGATGACGGAGTAGGCAAGTCCCGCAGAAATATCCTGCACCGTGGCGCCCTCTTTCTGGGCCTGCTTGACGTTGGAATTCATGAACACGGTGCAGCGGGTGCCGAGATCAATGGGATTTTTGGCGAACAGCGCTTCCTTGGCAAAGCCCTCGGCGCTGTAGCCCAGGGAATTGGCGAAGTTCTCGATAAAGGAGCCGCAGCCGGAGGAGCAGGCTTCGTTCAGCAGTATGGTGTCCACGCTGCCGTTTTTCAGCTTGACGCACTTCATATCCTGCCCACCGATGTCCAGCACGCAGTCCACCTCCGGGTCAAAAAACGCGGCGGCGGTGCAGTGGGCGATGGTTTCCACCTCGCCCTCGTCCAGACAGAAAGCAGATTTCAGGAGGGATTCTCCGTAGCCTGTGGAGCAGGAGCGGGCGATGTGCGCGCCCTCGGGCAGCTCGTCCCGGAGACGCGCCATGGCATCCATGGCGGTGCGGATGGGGTTGCCCTGATTGTTGGCGTAATAGGAAAAGAGAAGCTGGCCGTCGCTGCCGATGAGCGCCACCTTCGTGGTGGTGGAACCGGCGTCAATGCCGAGGAAACAGTCACCCCGATACCCGGACAGGCTCTCCCGGCGGACGACGGCTTTGCTGTGGCGGGCGCAGAACGCCTGATGGTCTTCCCGCGTGGCGAACAGGGGGTCGAGACGCTTTAATTCAAAGGCCATTTCCACGCCCTTGTCCAGCCGGTCGATCAGGCCGTCCATGCTGACGGCTTCGGCGTCGCCGGATTCCAGCGCCGCGCCCATGGCGGCGAAAAGATGGGAGTTTTCCGGGTCAACGGTGGTTTCGGGGGTGAGCTTCAGGGTGCGGATAAAGGCTTTTTTCAGCTCCGGCAGGAAATGCAGGGGGCCGCCCAGAAATGCCACACACCCCCGGATGGGCTTGCCGCAGGCAAGGCCGGAGATGGTCTGATTGACCACGGCCTGAAAAATGGAAGCGGCCAGGTCGGCGGTGGTCGCGCCCTCGTTGATGAGAGGCTGAATGTCGGTTTTCGCAAACACGCCGCAGCGGGCGGCGATGGGATAAATTTCCTGATAATGCTCTGCCTGCGCGTTCAGTCCGGCGGCATCGGTCTGGAGCAGGGACGCCATCTGGTCGATGAAGGAGCCGGTGCCGCCTGCGCAGACGCCGTTCATCCGTTCCTCCAAACCGCCCCGGAAATAAATAATCTTGGCGTCCTCGCCGCCCAGCTCAATGGCCACGTCGGTCTGGGGCGCCACGGCCTGCAATGCGGAGGCAACAGCCACCACCTCCTGCACGAAGCCGATGCCCATGGCCTTGCCGAGATTGATGGAGCCGGAGCCAGTAATCTTCACCTGCAAAAGGCAGGAGCCGACCTGTTCCCGGGCTTCGGCAAGGAGTTCCTTAAGCGTCTGCTGGGTATGGGCGCAGTGACGGCGGTATTGCCCGAACAGGATTTCCCCGTTTTCGTCCAGCAGAACGAGCTTGACGGTGGTTGAGCCGATATCAATACCGGCGCGGTATGTATTCATAGCACACTTCTCCATTTTTGATCTTTGTAACAATTCTACAAAACGATATTTGTCATTATAGCAAATATGTTGTAAACAAATTGTTAATTGTGGAATATTTTAACCGGTTCTTTGCAAAAAGAAAGGGTCGGCCACCAAATCCTGGTGACCGACCTTAACGTCAGGTAGTTTCGTTTACAGCGGGTGTTTCCGATTTTACGGCTTTCTTCTTGCGGCGATGGTGAACCAGAAGAATGACCACCAGCAGCACAACCAATGCCACACCGCCAGCACCGGTGATCGGCAGCCATGAGATCGACTTTCTCATCGACCCGATCAGGCAGAAGCTCTCATCGCCGTCCTCTATGGCAAAGACCAGATAGCTGCCGTCCTGGGTGTGGGAAACCTCCCGCCAGCTTCCGTCCGCGCCCTTTACCATGACCCGGACATTTTTCTGTTCAGTTTCCGGCAAGTAGCGCAGCGTATCGGCTGTACCGGTGGGGAGGGTAAAGGCGTAGCCCTCCAGGAATTTGTCGTGGACACCCGGAGCGGGGCCTTTGGTCATTTGGGTCAGCTGGATGGGCGTATCGCCGGAGAAGTGGCCCTGTGCCAGCAGCGTGGGCAGTTTGCTTTCGCCAAGGGCTTCGCTCTGCACCGTTTCCAGCTCTGCGGTGTACACTGCCGGGAACGAAACATCGAAGCGGATGTCGGACAGATCGGCGTCCGCGAGACCGTCCCAGCGACCGACATAACCGGCCTTTTCGGGCAGTTTGGGAATGCTGTCCGGCGACAGCGCCTCACCGGGGGTGAGGGTGACGGTGTGCATCATGCCGTCGTCATAGACGAAGCGGACGGAGATGACCTTGAAGATCGGATCAAGACCTTCCAGCGCGACGAAATCGTCATGGGAAAGAGGCTGGGCGGTGTCAGCATAGCTCACGCCGTCGATGGCGCCGATGTCGGAGCCGACGGTAAAGTAGTAGTTCCCGGTGACGGTTTCTTCGTCAGTCTTCTCGCTGTCGTCGGTATTGTCCTTGAGGAATCCGGTGCGTTCACCCCGCATACCCAGAACCGCGCCGGTTTTCTCGGAGCCGGTGAGCTGCACCATGCTGCGGCAGTCGGTGACGGTGAGACCCTCGCCCGCAATGCCGCCCACATAGGCGTTTCCGGTAATGTCGGACTTGGCGCTGCACTGGCGGACATAGCCGCTGCTCTTGCCCACGACGCCGCCTACATAGTTGGCATCCTCCGCGTCAATGCTGCCGGTGCTGAGACAGTTTTTTGTAAGCCCCAGTGCCATCCAGCCCACGATGCCGCCCACGTTCTGGCGCTTCGCCGTAACGCGTCCGCTGTTTTCACAGCCGAGGATCACGGCGCGCAGCTGGGTGTCGAAGTTCATGGAGTTGTCCCCGCCGATTTGCAGATCGTTCTCCGGATCCAGGCGGTTTTCATAGGCAATGGCACCCACGACGCCGCCTGCGTTCAGGTCGCCCAGAACCGCACCGGAATTGGTGCATTTTTCCACCTTGCCGGAGAGAATTTCTGCGGTGTCTCGGTCGGAAATGTCCTCAATGGTGCCGCCCAGATTCTGGGAGGCGTTGCCAACGGTGGCGCTCATGGCGCTGATTTGCCCGGCAATGGAGCGCATGATGCGGCTGAGGGAATCCGCCGTGTCGTTGACGGAATCCATGATGGCGTACAGAGAGGAACCGGCGGCGGCAAGGCTGCTGTTGGCGTTGTTGATGGCCGCGTCGATGGTGTCCCGGTCGGGGGGATAGGGGTCATCCCCGTTGGGCAGCAGGGTATCCAGAGCGTCCTTGGCATCCACGAGGGAATTGTAGAGGTCGTCCACCTGAACGCCCATGTCCGAATTGCCGTCCTGAATGGTGGAAAACGCCTGCCCCGTGAGATTGCTTACGGTGCCAAGCTGGGACTGGAGAATCTGCATTGTGTCCTCGGTATACTCGATGAAGGTGGTCGGCTCCATCTGGCCGACGATGCCGCCCACTTCCTTGCGGCCATAAACCTGAGCAAAGTTTTCGCATTTGTAGAGATACCCGGTCTGGGTTCCGGCAATGCCGCCGACGTTGTAGCCCATGTGCTGATAGCCCACGTTGCCACGGTTTTTGCTCTGGCGGATGACGCCGCTGCTGGTACCGGCGATACCGCCGATGTCCGTTACGGTGCTGACGGATTCGCTTCCGGTGATGGTGCTGAGGGAAATATCGGAAAGCTTGACCTGATTTTCCTCGGCGGTGGTGTTGACCCCGGAGCGGTTGTTGCAGCTGCGGACAACGCCAAGGTTATTTCCCACGACGCCACCGACCCGGTGGTCGCCGGTGATGACGCCTTTGGAATGGCAGCCGTCGATGATACCGGTGATGGCGTTGATGCCGGCGATGCCGCCCACGTCATCCGAGCCGGAAACCGTGCCGTCAAAGAAGCAGTTCTGGATTTTACCGGCATTGTGTCCGGCAATGCCGCCTACGGCGCTGCGGCTTCCGTCAGGCGTGACCGCTCCCGAAACGGTGAGATTCTGGATGACCGCAGAGGCGTCAACATAGCGAAACAGACCCATGTTGGAGCCGTCCCGGGTGATGCTGAGGCCGGAGACAGTGTGGCCGTTGCCGTCAAAATTACCGCAGAAAATGGGAATCCCTGTAAAATCTACGCCGGTGAGGTCGATATCCGTCAGCAGAACCACACTCAGGTTCCGGCTGTAGCTGTCCAGACGGCAGTTTTCCGCAAAGTCCAGAAACTGCTTCTGACGCAGAATGCGCAAGGTCGTTCCTTCTTCGGCGGCCGCTGCCTCATCGGTGTCCTTGGCTTCCTCGGCCAGCGCCGTTACCGGCAGGCTGAGAACGAGAAGCAGACACAGCAGAAGCGCGGAAATTCGTTTTATCAGGTTACGCATTGTCTTCTCCTCCTTCCGCTTCGTCCAGCTTTTTGACCTGAGTACTGGTGGAGACGATGGCGTGCATATCGCCGCGGATCGTTCCGGTGAATTCACCGTCCAGAACGCCGCTGACCTGACCCCGCAGATGCCCACTGACATACATGGTGCCGCTGGCAGTTCTGGTGGGAAGCTCGATGCCCTTCATCTTGAAGGAGGTGCGGTTGATGATGGAGTCGCTGAGCACGAGGATGGCGGGCAGAACACCCAACACGATGACGATGGAAATAATCGTACCGCGGCCCAGACAGGTGCCGAGAATGGAGATAACGGGGTTGGTGGAAATGTTGCCGATCAGCAGAGCGGCGGCAGACAGGATGGTGCCGGAGGTGAAGATGGTGGGGAAGGAGGCGTTCAGCGCTTCCACGATGGCTTCCTTATGGGTCATCGTGGCCTTTAGTTCCTGATAGTGGCTGGAAATAACGATGGCGTAGTCGATGTTCGCGCCCATCTGAATGGACTGCACGATGAGGTAGCCAAGGAAATACAGTGGCTGATTGGCCAGAGTGGGGAAGGAAAAGTTAATCCAGACACTTCCCAGAATACAGGCGATGAGCAGAATAGGCAGTCCCGCCGACTGGAAGGTGAACAGCAGTACCAGAATAACGAACAGGGAGGACAGAATGGAGATTACCAGATTGTCCTTGACAAAGGAGGACGACAGATCGCGGGAGCTGGTGGAATTGCCAACCACGTAGTAATCGCCGTCGTAGTATTTCCCCACAATGTTCCGCATTTCGGTCAGGAATGCGAAGGTCTCGTCGCTTTCCTCCGGCAGATTCAGGTAAACCACCATCCGGCTGTAGCGGTCGCTTTTCAGCTGCTTCTGAGCCATATCCAGCTGGGAGAAAATATCGTTCAGAGACGCTTCATCCGTGTCGTCCAGAGAAATATTATGGGAGTCCAGCTGGTCTTTCAGGAAGATCAGCATATCGAACAAAGGAACCTTGTATTTGTCCAGCCCCTGCACAAATTCTCCGTATTGGTTATTCTCCACGGCGTAGGCGGAATAGAGAAGCTGCATGACCTCATAGTCCATGCCCACCAGCTCGGAAAGCTCTCTGGGGTTCAGGCTGTCCGTCAGGGTGTAGCCGTCCATGGCTTCGATGTTGGCAAGACCCATGGTGCTCTTGACCTCCGGACGGGCGTCCAACTCCTTAAGGATTTTGGCTTCCGCATCGTAGTTGCCGCTGGGAACCACCAGCGCGACCATGTTGTTTGTGCCGAAGGTGTTCTGGATCTTGAAGTAGGCCGTCTGGCGCTCGTTCATGTTCGCGGTCTCAATGTTGTTATAGCTGTAAACAAAGGGGCAGCGGTTGGACAGGATGAATGCCCCGACCAGAAGAATGGCAAACAGCGGCGGTACAACGCGCCGGGTCTTCACCGCAAACTTGCCGATAGGCGTGATGTTTGGCAGTAGTTTTTTGTGGCGGGTGCGGTCCATCAGCGGGCTGAACAGCATCAGAAGTCCCGGCATCAGGGTAAACACGGACAGCAGGCTGAACAGAATGGCCTTGACCAGAACCAGCGCCATGTCCAGACCGATTTTGAATTCCATGAAGCCCAGCGCCGCAAGGCCGGACACCGTGGTCAGGGACGAGGCGCTGATCTCCGGGATGGCCTTGCTCAGGGCGGTGATGCAGGCGTCCCGGGCGGTGCGGGTCTCCCGCTCGTCGGTGAAGCGGTGGCACAGGATGATGGCGTAGTCAATGGCCAGCGCCAGCTGCAATACCACAGCCACGGAGTTGGAGATGAAGCTGATGGTGCCCAGCTGGAAGTTGGTGCCCATGTTCAGAATGGCCGCCACGCCGAAGGTGATCATCAGCACAGGGACCTCGGCGTAGGAGCGGGAGGTCAGGGTAAGCACGACGATGATGATGACCACCGCTATGATCAGAATAACGGACATTTCCCCCTGCAGGGTGGCGTTTTCGTCGTAGCCGACGTCGGAGTACACGCAGTAGTCGTAGTCATCCATCAGCGCTTCCACATCCGATAGCGCCTGCTCGCTGATCTCGTCGGAGACGACGCCGTCGAAGCTGATATCGAACAGCGCCGAGGCGTTGGTGTAGTGGTCGGGGGTGTCGTCGAAGGTGACCATGCTGACCCCTTCCACATCTGCGATCTGCTGGGACAGTTCGTCCGCCGTCTCGTAGGTGACGTTGGATACCATGATCTGGGCGGTGGCGAAAGTGGTGAAGTTGTCGTTCATCGCCACGATGCCCTGCCGGGTCTCCGTGTCCTCGGGCAGATAGGTGGTGACGTCGTTTTCCACATTCACCCATCCGGAGGAAAACGCACAGAAAATCACGGCAAATATGTACAAAAGGAAGAACAAAGTCTTTTTGTCCACAATAAATGTGGCAAGCTTTGTCATGAAATTACTGTCCGGCGGGTTCTTTTCAGACATAATATCCTCCTCACATACGCCTCCGGGTAAAAATCTGTCTCCAAAGGCAAAACAATACGAATATTGACTTTTCTGATAGCAACCATTATAATCAAAATACGGGAAAAGTGCAAGCAATAAAATGGATAAGATATGCCAAATCGGACATTGCACATTCTCGTTTTTTCAGCGTGTTTACAGTCTCGTAAAGAATTATTTCGTTAGTGTTTAGAAAAAATGAATAAACTGGAAACAAGATAGAAAGAGGAGAATCCTTATGAGGCTTAGTCTGGTACTTGCATTTTTGTTCTTTATCGGCTCGTGCTTCGGATGGGTGCTGGAGCTGCTGTACCGCAACCTGACCCACCGCCACAAAAAGTGGATCAACCCCGGCTTCTGCACCGGCCCGTATCTGCCGATTTACGGCTTCGGCCTGTGCACGCTGTTCCTGCTGGCGTCGCTGGAGGATCTGCACCTGATCGCAGACCCCGTCTGGAACCGGGTGGCGCTGTTTCTTGCCATGGCCGTGGCCATGACGCTGATTGAGTATATCGCGGGTATTGCCTGCCTGAAATATTTGAAGGTTCGGCTGTGGGACTATTCGAATCTTTGGGGCAACATTCAGGGAATCATCTGCCCGCTGTTCTCCTTCTTCTGGGCGGCGCTTGGAGCGGCCTATTATTTCCTGATTCATCCCTACATTCTCAACGCCCTGGCGTGGCTGTCCAACAATCTGGCGTTTTCCTTCTTCATTGGCATGTTCTTCGGTGTGTTCATCATTGACGTGGTGCATTCCAGCCAGATCATCGTCAAGCTCAAGCAGTTCGCCGAGGAAAACAAGGTCGTCGTGAAATACGAGAGCATCAAGGACCATATCCGGGATTTCAACCAGAACGCCGCCGCCAAGTACCACTTTTTCTCCCCCTTCCGTTCAGACAGCCCTCTGGCCGAGCATTTGAAGGAAATGTATCTCAAGCTGGAAAAGCAGAGAGACAGCCGGAAATGATTCTTTTGGCTGAAAGGAGATAAACAGATGAAAAAGACAATGGTAATGGTATTGCTTATCGCAAGCATTTTCTTGTGTTCTTGCGCAAACAAGCAGCTGCCCGCGAATTCCAGCCCTGAAAGCAATGAAGCAAAAGCGCAATTGGAGGAAAACACGAATAGCATGGCCACTGAACCGACTCCGGATGTCAGCTTGGATGCTGAAAGCGCATTTGGTACACAAGACAGCATCGATTTTGAGACTGAGGACATCTTATCGCAGATCAAGACATCTGTTGGAATTCCTTTCCGTCTTTGGAACAATCAGTCGCAGGTGCTTCATTGCATCTCTGTTTTTGAATCCTACGCCAAACGTGAAGTCGAACGAAAAACAGATCCCGCTCACGAAGAACAAAGTGAGCTGGAGTGGCATATCACTGAGAACGTACTCTCCATTACAGGAGCATGGAACGAAGATTTTTTACTTGATATGTCCGGGAAAACGGCAACGTCTCTCACAGACGGAATGGTATATGATATTGTGCCAGGCAATATCATAGATGGACATTATACAGATTGATTCCTGATATCAAAAACCGCAGGAATTTTCTTAAACGGCAGCTTCCTTCCCCGGGAGCTGCCGTTTTATATGTCTGACTGCTTTGATGCGCCGAGCCGCCGCTTTTTGCGGAATTTGGGCAAATAGAACAAAGATATTGGAAGAAAACGGAATTTCTTCTGCCTTGTAAAGCGGTGCCCACTGTGGTATGATAGGCGCAGAGAACAATGGCGTTCCCCAGGGGGCAGTTTTGCCCTTTGCGCGGAAACGCCGTTTATTTTTTGTAGCCTGAAGGAGAAAAAGCTATGGAAAATTTCACCGAACGCACAGCTCCAGCCGGGTTGTACGATTCCCGGTTTGAACACGACAACTGCGGCATCGGCGCGGTCGTGGATATCAAGGGACGCAAGAGCCACCGGACGCTGGATGACGCGCTGCAGATCGTGGAGCATCTGGAACACCGGGCAGGCAAGGACGCCGAGGGAAAAACCGGCGACGGCGTTGGCATTCTGTTACAGGTCAGCCATAAGTTTTTTGTGAAAGCAGCCGCGGCTGCGGGCATCACGCTGGGCGCGGAGCGGGAATACGGCGTCGGCATGTTCTTCTTCCCGCAGGAAGAGCTGCAGCGCAATCAGGCAAAGAAGCTGTTTGAGATCATATGCAAGAAGGAGGGGCTGCCCTTCCTTGGCTGGCGGCAGGTGCCGGTATGCCCCGAGTATCTGGGGCAGAAGGCACGGGACTGTATGCCCAGCATCTGGCAGGCGTTTGTGGGAAAGCCGCCGAGAATGGTCGCTGGTATCGCCTTTGACCGGCGGCTGTATGTGGTTCGCCGGGTGTTCGAGCAGTCCAGTCAGGAGACCTACGTGTGCAGCCTGTCCAGCCGCACCATCGTGTATAAGGGCATGTTTCTGGTCAAGGAGCTGCGGCAGTTCTACCCGGATTTGCAGGACGAGGACTACGAGACAGCCATCGGCATGGTCCACAGCCGCTTTTCCACCAACACCTCTCCCAGCTGGAACCGGGCGCACCCCAACCGGTTCATTCTCCACAACGGCGAGATCAACACCATCCGGGGAAATGTGGACACCATGCTCGCCCGCGAAGAAACCATCGCCAGCCGCTTCTTAAAGGATGATATGACCAAGGTGTTGCCTATTGTCAATCAGGGCGGTTCCGACTCCGCCATGCTGGATAACACGCTGGAATTCATGGTCATGAACGGCATGGATCTGCCTCTGGCGGTGATGGTCACTATCCCGGAGCCGTGGAGCAACAACCGGAACATGGATCAAAAGAAGAAGGACTTTTACCAGTATTATGCCACTATGCTGGAACCTTGGGACGGCCCCGCGTCCATTCTGTTCAGCGACGGCGACGTGATGGGCGCAGTCCTTGACCGCAACGGTCTGCGTCCCAGCCGCTATTACATTACCGACGACGGACGGTTGATCCTTTCCAGCGAGGTTGGCGTTCTGGACATCCCGCAGGAGCACGTCATCCGCAAAGACCGCCTGCGCCCCGGCAAGATGCTGCTGGTGGATACCGTGAAGGGCGAGCTGGTGGACGACGAGCACCTGAAAGCGGAGTATGCCAGCCGACAGCCCTACGGCGAATGGCTGGACCGGAATCTGGTGAACCTCTCCGACCTGACGGTGCCTAACCGGAAGATACCCTCCTACACCAGAGAAGAAATGGTGCGGCTCCAGAAGGCCTTCGGCTACCGCTACGAGGATTTGAAGACCATCATGCTCCCCATGGCGAAAAACGGCGCGGAACCCTCCGGCGCGATGGGCAGCGATACTCCGCTGGCCGTTCTCAGCCACACCCGCCCGCCGCTGTTCGAGTATTTCAAGCAGATGTTTGCGCAGGTTACGAACCCGCCCATCGACGCACTGCGGGAAAGAATCGTCACCTCTACCACCGTGTACGTGGGCGCCCAGGGTAATCTGCTGGAGGAGGACGCGGAAAACTGCAAGGTTCTGAAAATCAATAACCCCATCCTCACGGAGACGGACTTGCTGAAAATCAAGACCATGGACGTCCCCGGCTTCAAGGTGGAGACCGTGTCCATTTGCTACTACAAAAACACCCCGCTGGAAAAGGCCATCGACCGGCTGTTCGTGGACGTTGACCGGGCGTACCGGGACGGCACGAACATCCTGATTCTGTCCGACCGGGACATTGACGAGTATCATGTCGCCATTCCCAGTCTGCTGGCCGTCAGCGCGGTGTCCAAATATCTGGTTCGCACCCGCAAGCGCACCGCCATGGCGCTGATTCTGGAAAGCGGCGAACCGAGACTTGTCCATGATTTTGCCACGCTTCTGGGCTTCGGCGCCTGCGCCATCAATCCGTATCTTGCCCAGGAGAGCATCGGCAATCTGATCAGCGACGGGCTGCTGGAAAAGGATTTCTACGCCGCCGTCAACGATTACAACAAGGCGGTGCTGGCGGGTATCGTGAAGATCGCCTCCAAGATGGGCATTTCCACCATCCAGTCTTATCAGGGCAGCCAGATTTTCGAGGCGGTGGGCATCAGCAAAGAGGTCATTGACAAATACTTCACCAACACCGTCAGCCGGGTGGGCGGCATTACCATCGACGATATCCAGAAGGACATGGAAGACCGCCACCAGCAGGCGTTCGACCCGCTGGGGCTGGACATTTACATGGATTTGCCCAGCGTGGGCGCCCACAAATTCCGCAGCGGGAGCGCGGCGGAGCAGCACCTGTACAATCCCCAGACCATCCATCTGTTACAGCAGGCAGTGTGGACGGGGGATTACGGCAAGTTCAAGCAGTACACCGCCGCCGCGGCCAATGAGGGCGGCGACGATATGCACCTGCGCAGCCTGTTGGAATTCAACTACCCCGAAACCGGCGTCCCCATCGAGGAAGTAGAGGACGTAGACTCCATCGTCAAGCGCTTCAAGACCGCCGCCATGAGCTACGGCGCGCTGTCCAAGGAAGCCCATGAATGCCTTGCCATTGCCATGAACCGTCTGGGCGGCAAGTCCAACACCGGCGAGGGCGGCGAGGACGAGGAACGCTACGGCACCGAACGGAATTCCGCCATCAAGCAGGTCGCTTCCGCCCGGTTCGGCGTTACCAGCAAATATCTGGTTTCCGCCAAGGAGATCCAGATCAAGATGGCGCAGGGCGCAAAGCCCGGCGAGGGCGGCCAGCTGCCCGGCGGCAAGGTTTACCCCTGGGTGGCAAAGTGCCGCCACTCCACCACCGGCGTGGGACTGATCTCCCCGCCGCCCCATCACGATATCTATTCCATCGAGGATCTGGCGCAGCTGATCTATGACCTGAAATGCGCCAACCGCAGCGCCGCCATTAACGTCAAGCTGGTGAGCGAAGCGGGCGTCGGCACCATTGCCGCCGGCGTGGCCAAGGCCGGCGCGGAGGTCATCCTGATCTCCGGATTTGACGGCGGCACGGGCGCGGCGTCCATCAATTCCTCCATCCACAACGCCGGACTTCCATGGGAGCTGGGCATCGCTGAGGCGCACCAGTGCCTCATCATGAACGGTCTGCGTTCCCGCGTCCGCATCGAGTCCGACAGCAAGCTCATGAGCGGTCGGGACGTGGCCATTGCCGCCATGCTGGGCGCGGAGGAATTCGGTTTCGGCACCGGCCCGCTGGTAGCCATGGGCTGCGTAATGATGCGGGTGTGCAATCTGGACACCTGCCCCATGGGCATCTGCACCCAGAACCCCGAGCTGAGAAAGAAGTTCATGGGCAAGCCCGAGTACGTGATGAACTTCATGAAGTTCATGGCCCAGGAGCTGCGGGAATATATGGCGAAGCTGGGCGTGCGCACGGTGGACGAACTGGTAGGCCGCACGGACTTGCTGAAAGTTCGTCCCGCCCCCGCCGGTTCCCGCGCCAGCGAAATGGACTTGTCGGGATTGCTGAAAAACCCGCTGGTGGAGAACACCAACGTCCACTTTGACCCAAAGGCAGTTTACGATTTCAAGCTGGAACAGACTCCCGACATGAAGGTGCTGATGAAGAAGTTCAAAAAGAGCTTCGATATGGCGGAACCCAAGCCCATGACCGTTCAGATGGAGGTGGGCAACACCGACCGCACCTTCGGCAGCATTTTTGGCAGCGAGATCACGGCGAAATTCGGCAACACCCTCCCGGACGACACCTTCCGCGTGGTTTGCACCGGCTACGGCGGCCAGAGCTTCGGCGCGTTCATCCCCAAGGGGCTGACGTTGGAACTGATCGGCGACAGCAACGACTATCTGGGCAAGGGACTTTCCGGCGGCAGGATCATCGTCTACCCGCCGAAAAACGTGACCTATGACCGCAGTGAAAATATCCTCATCGGCAACGTGGCCTTCTACGGCGCCACCGGCGGCAAGGCGTTCATCAACGGCGTGGCCGGAGAACGGTTCTGCGTCCGCAACTCCGGCGCTGTCGCCGTGGTGGAGGGCGTGGGCGACCACGGCTGCGAGTACATGACCGGCGGCACAGTGGTGGTGCTGGGCAAGACCGGCAAGAACTTCGCTGCTGGCATGAGCGGCGGCATTGCCTACGTGCTGGATGAGGATTGGGACTTCTACCAGCGGGTGAACAAGGACATGGTCACGCTGGAAAGCGTAGAGCATAAGTACGATGTGTCCCTGCTGAAAGACCTGATCCGGGAGCATGTGGAGGCCACAGGCTCGCCCCGGGGTAAGGAAATTCTGGAAAACTTCGGCGAATATCTGCCGAAATTCAAGAAGGTTCTGCCCCATGACTATGATAAGATGCTCCGTCTCATCGCCAAGATGGAGGAAAAGGGCGAGGACAGCGAGCAGGCACAGATCGAGGCGTTTTACGCCATGAAAAACGGGAAATAAGGAGGCGGGAATATGGGAAAACCCACCGGATTTATGGAGATCGATCGGCAGACCAGCCGGGAGATCGCTCCTGAGGAACGTATCAAAAATTTCAATGAATTTCATATTCCGCTGCACTGCGACGAACAGCAGGCGCAGGGTGCGCGGTGCATGGACTGCGGCGTACCCTTCTGCCAGAGCGGCATGATGATCGGCGGCATGGCAAGCGGCTGCCCCTTAAATAACCTCATCCCCGAATGGAACGATCTGGTATATCAGGGGCGGTGGGACTTGGCGGCGAAGCGGCTCATTGCCACCAACCGCTATCCGGAATTCACCAGCCGGGTCTGCCCGGCGCTGTGCGAAGCCGCCTGCACCTGCGGCATGGCGACGGGGTCTCCCGTGGCGGTGAAGGAAAACGAGCGGGCAATCGTGGAGTACGGCTACGAAAGCGGCGCAATCCACGCCGTTCCGCCACCGGCGCGCACCGGAAAGCGGGTGGCGGTGGTCGGCACCGGTCCCTCCGGGCTGTCTGTTGCTGACCTGCTGAACAAGCGCGGCCACAAGGTGACCATGTATGAGCGCGCCGACCGGGTTGGCGGCCTGCTGATGTACGGCATTCCCAACATGAAGCTGGAAAAGTGGGTCATTGACCGCCGGGTGAAGATTCTGGAAGAAGAGGGCATCGAGTTCATTACCAACGCCGACGTGGGGCGTGACGTCCCCGCCGAGGAGCTGAAAGAGAATTATGACGCGGTGGTACTCTGCTGCGGCGCGAAAAAGCCCCGGGACATTGGCGTACCCGGACGGGACGCCGAGGGAATCTACTTTGCCGTGGACTACCTGACCAGCGTGACCAAGAGTCTGCTGGACTCGAATTTCGCCGACGGCAAGGCTGTCACGGCCAAGGGCAAAAAGGTGCTGGTCATCGGCGGCGGCGACACGGGCAATGACTGTGTAGGCACCGCCATCCGTCAGGGCTGCACGGGTATCATGCAGCTGGAAATGATGCCCTGCCCGCCGCAGTCCCGCGCTCCCGGCAACGCATGGCCGGAGTGGCCGCGGGTGCTGAAAACCGACTACGGCCAGCAGGAGGCCATTGCCGTGTTCGGCCACGACCCCCGGGAATACCAGACCACCGTCAAGGAGTTCTACAAGAACGAAGCCGGGCAGGTCTGCGGGGCGCTCATTGCCCGTCTGGAAAGCAAGGTGGTGGACGGGCGGCGGATGATGGTTCCCACCGGGGAGGAATTCTCCGTGGAGTGCGATCTGGTGCTTATCGCGGCGGGATTTCTGGGCTGCGAGAGCTATGTCGCCGAAGCCTTCGGCGTGGATATGACGCCCCGGGGCAATGTGGCGGATGTGAAGTACGCGACCAGTCAACCCAAGGTATTTGTCTGCGGCGATATGCGCCGGGGACAGAGCCTTGTGGTGTGGGCACTGCGGGAAGGCCGGGACACCGCCGCCGTGGTGGACGAAAGCCTGATGGGCTATACAAACCTGTAATTGGAAAAAAACTCCCCGTTTTCGATGGAAAACGGGGAGTTTTGCTATAGAACTCAGTCAAATACGTACATACCGAAAAACGCGATCAGACCGTCGCCGCAGGTATATTCCATACCGCACAGGTCTGCCAGCTTCTTGACGAAGATGCAATAGGCGGACATGCAGGAATATTTCAGGTCGGGGAACCGGCATGGCTCGTTATTTTTTCTTGTGCAGGGGGAACACAGGGCGCAGCCGCTGGCGCCAACCAGAAAGCCGTCGCACCCTTCGTCACGGCAACGCTTCATCAGGCGGATGGCGGCGGTGTTGTGGCCGGATTTTCCCTTCTTGATGGCGGGAGTGTCGGTGTAGCTTTCCAACTGCCAGATGCTTTGCAGCACCAGCGCCTTTTTGTGGGCAAGGATTTTCTGCTTCATTTCCTCCGGCGTGCCGCAGTCCGGGGGACAGGAATGGTTCGCGCCGTACTGCCCGCAGAGGTTTTCCTCGCAGTAAGGCCGGAACGAGGGGTCAAAGACGATGTCGGCGGTATCCACTACCGCGGCGGCGGAAAAGCCTTCCTCGTAGGCATATTGTACCATTTGTTCTGCTGTCATATTGCATCACTCCATTTTTAGGCTCGATGGCACTCAGTATAGCACATTCAGATCAAATCCGCAATATCCTGAACCAAACGAATTGTTTCCTCCCAGCCGAGACAGGGGTCGGTGATGGACTTGCCGTAAACGCCGTCGCCGATCTTCTGACAGCCGGGTTCTAAGTAGGATTCCACCATGAAGCCCTTGACCATGGACTTGATTTCTCCGCTGTGGCGGCAGGAGTGGAGCACTTCCTTGCAGATGCGGGGCTGCTCCTGATACTTTTTGCCGGAATTGGCGTGGTTGGCGTCCACGATCAGCGCCATGTTCTGTAATCCCTTGGCGGTGTAGGCGTTGTACAGCCGTTCCAGCTCCTCAAAGTGGTAATTGGGCATGGACTCACCGTGCTTGTTCACGTAGCCCCGGAGGATGGCGTGGGCAAGGGGATTGCCGGTGGTGTCCACCTCCCAGCCCCGGTAGATGAAGGTGTGGGGGTGCTGGGCGGCCATGATGGAATTGAGCATGACGGAAATATCCCCGCTGGTGGGATTTTTCATGCCTACGGGAATGTCAATGCCGCTGGAGGTCAGCCGGTGCTCCTGGTTTTCGACACTCCGCGCGCCCACCGCCACGTAAGAGAGCAGGTCGGAAAGATAGCGGTAATTGTCGGGGTAGAGCATTTCGTCGGCGGTGGGAAGGCCGGTGTTGGCCAGCACATTGGTGTGCAGGCGGCGGATGGCGATGACGCCCTCCAGCATATCGGAGGTTTTCCGGGGGTCGGGCTGGTGGAGAAGACCCTTATAGCCGTCGCCGGTGGTGCGTGGCTTGTTGGTGTAGACCCGGGGAATCAGAACCAGCTTGTCCGACACCGCTTCCTGCAATTTTGCCAGCCGCTCGCAGTATTCCAGCACCGCGTCCTCCCGGTCGGCAGAGCATGGACCGATAATCAGCACCATTTTGCTGCTTTTTCCGGTGAAAACGTCGGCAATTTCCTTGTCCCGGCGGGCTTTGACCTGAGAAAGTTCGGCGGTCAGGGGATACTGCTCCTTGATCTCCTTGGGGATAGGCAGTTTGCGCTTGAAAATCATATTCTGCATGATGGTGTCCTCTCTTTACTTTTTTCTGTTTATGCGGTATGATAGGCGATATGATAGGAAGAAAAAGGAGTGGTTACTGTGACCGACCCGAAACGGAAATACTATGAAAAACGCGCCAATGTGCTGATCAAGAATCTCCACAGCCGCCATTTTGAAGCCTGCTACTGCGCAGACAAAGCCGAAGCGCTGAAAAAGGCGTTGGAATGGATTCCCGCCGGTTCCAGCGTGGGCTGGGGCGGCGCGATGTCGGCCCAGCAGATCGGCTTGTTAGACACCGTACGGACAGGGGACTACCGCGTCCTCGACCGGGAGCGGGCTGCGACCCCGGAGGAGCGGAAAGCAATCATGAAGCAGTGCCTTGGCGCGGACGTGTTCATCACCGGCGCGAACGCGCTGAGTCTGGACGGCCAGATGGTGAACATCGACGGCAACGGCAACCGGGTAGCGGCCATCGTCTATGGGCCGGAATCCGTGATCGTCATTGCGGGAATGAACAAGGTGATGGATTCTCTGGACGCCGCCGTGGAGCGGGCAAGAACGGTTGCCGCGCCCCAGAACAAGCAACGCTTCGACTCCAAAACGCCCTGCGAGGTGACAGGCACCTGCGCCGACTGCAAGAGCGACGGCTGCATCTGCAATCAGATTCTCGTCACCCGCAACTGCAATCCCCCCGGGCGGATCAAATTTATCCTGGTAGGGGAAGATCTGGGCCTGTGAGGAGGAAAAACATGATCGAAAAAATCCGCGCTTTGGTCGAAAAACACTGGGACATGGTCAGCTATCTCTTTTTCGGCGTGCTGACGACTGCGGTGAATTATCTGGTTTATCTGCCGCTTTACAACCTGCTGGGCATCAGCGCGGCCGTCAGCAATATCATTGCGTGGGTGGCGGCGGTGGCCTTTGCCTATGTGACGAACAAGCCCTTCGTGTTCAAGAGCCACGACTGGTCCATGAAAACCGTTTTGCCGGAGCTGGGCAAATTCGTCGGCTGCCGGGCAGCGTCCGGCGGTCTGGAAACGGTGCTGATACTCCTGACCGTGGACATCTTGGGCTGGAACGGAAATATCTGGAAGCTGATCATCAGCGTTCTGGTGGTCATTCTGAATTACGTTTCCAGCAAGCTGCTGGTCTTCCGCAAGTGAGCGTTTCCCCATTGCCAAAAGGCAATGGGGGATTTTTTTACCCGTAGCGCTCCTTGAGATACAGCATGGCTTCCCGGTAGCCCTCCAGACCGTGGCCTTTGATGGTCTTCACGCAGGCCATTCCCGCATAGGAGATCTGCCGGAACGGTTCTCTTGCGTCCACGTCGGAGATGTGGACCTCCACGGCGGGGATGGAAACGGCTTTCAGGGCGTCCAGAATGGCCACGGAGGTATGGGTATAGGCGGCGGGGTTGATGACGATGCCGTCCACCTTGCCGTAAGCCCACTGGATTTTGTCCACAATGTCCCCCTCGTGGTTGGACTGGTACTGCTCCACTTCCAGACCCTCGGCGCTGGCGGTTTCATCCAGCAGCCGCAGAAGATCGGCAAAGGTATTTTTGCCGTAGATACCCGGCTCCCGGATGCCAAGCATATTCAGGTTGGGGCCGTTGATGACCAGAATTTTCATATGGGTTCCTCCATGATCGACAAAATGGCGGCGACGGTTTCCTCGGCGGTGCCGTCATTGCTGACGGCGTGATCGGCAAAGGCAGCGTACATGGGGGCGCGCTTTGCGAACATTGCGTCCAAGGGACTAGCCTGGGACAGGGGACGGCCGTCGGTGGGCAGCTTGGAAATGTCCCGTTTCAGCCAGAAAATTACGCCGTTCTGGTGGAGCAATGGGTAGTTTCGCGGCTGGGTCACACAGCCGCCGCCGGTGGCGATGACCAGCGCGGACTGTTTGCCCAGCTGGGACAGCGCTTTCGTCTCCCAGTCCCGGAAAACGGCCTCGCCGTCCTCCGCGAAAATTGCGGGGATGGACTTGCCCGCGAGGTTGATAATTTCCTTGTCGGCGTCCACCAGTTTCCTGCCGAGCTTGTCCGCAAGCAGAGCGCCAATGGTGCTTTTCCCGCACCCCGGCATTCCGACGAGGACGATGTTCGCCATCTGAGCGGCGAGCTTTCCGTGGATTTCGGCAATGACAGCGTCGTCAATGGATGTGCCGGTAAAATACTCGGCGGATTCCTTGGCCTGTGCTACCAGCATCCAAAGGCCGTTGGCGCAGGGAATATGAAGCGCTTCGGCATCCAGAAGCAGCTGGGGGCGGGCGGGGTTGTAGATCACGTCCAACACCCCTTCCAGCTTGGGGAACCGCTTCAGATCCACGGGAGAAACGCCGGTATTGGGATACATGCCGACGGGGGTCGCGTTGACGATGACGGCGGCGTCTTCGTGACGCTGCAGGTTCTCGTAATTGTTTTCCCCGGAACGGGAAATGACCACGACCTCAGCACCCAGCCCAGTCAAAACAGCAGTGACGGTATTGGAAGCCCCGCCGCTGCCCAGCACCAAAGCCTTCTTTCCGACGACATCCAGACCGCTTCGCTTCAAAAGGGAAGCAAAACCAAAATAGTCCGTGTTGTGGCCGAAAAGGGTGCCGTCCTCTCTGCGGACGACGGTGTTCACCGCCCCCAGCTTTTTAGCAGCCGGGGACAGTTCATCCAGATAGGGGATGACCGTTTTTTTGTAGGGAATGGTGACATTCAGCCCGGTAAAGTCCCCGCTTTTCAGGAAATCCGCAACTTCCTCCGGCTCTTTTTCAAAGAGAGTGTAGGAATAATCCCCGAGACAGGCATGAATCTGGGGGGAGTAGCTGTGCCCCAGCTTCCGACCCAGCAGTCCGCATTCCATCAGACCACCTCCGTGTAGCTGCCTAAGTATTTGAATTCCTCACACATCTCGTCCAGCTCGCACATCAGCTGAACGAATTCCTCGGAATAAATGGAGGTTTCCAGATCGAAATAGAACATGAACTCAAATTCTCGGTCGGGAATGGGGCGGGATTCCAGCTTCGTGACGTTGATGCCCAAAGTGTAAAGCCGCGCCAGCACCTTGTAAAGCGCGCCGGGCTTGTGGTTCAGGACCATCATGATGGAGGTCTTGTCGGAGCCGGGGTAGATTTCCAGGTTCCGGCTGATGCAGATGAAGCGGGTGCGGTTGTTGCCCTTGTCCTGCACGGAGGAGCGCAGACAATCCAGTCCGTACAGCTCGGCGCAGGCGCGGCTGGACAGGGCGGCAACGTCCTTTCTGCCGGACTGGGCGACCATCTGGGCGGCGAGGGCAGTGTTGTCCACGGGAATGACATTCACGCCGGGAAGACTATGGAGGAAGTTGCCACACTGGTTGATGGCCTGCTCGTGGGAATACACTTCCTTGATATCGGCGAGGTTCGTGCCGGGATTAACCAGAAGATTGTGGTCGATCTTCAGCCGGAAGGTGCGGATGATGGAGAAATTATGCTCGATCATCAGGTCGTACACCTTGTTCACGGAACCGGCGGTGGAATTTTCGATGGGCAGAATGCCGTATTGGCACAGCCCCTGATCGATGGCACTGAACACGGCCTCAAAGGACTTGAAGTACATAATAAAGGGATTTTTGAAGATTTTTTCACAGGCGATCTGGGAGTAAGCGCCCTCCACGCCCTGACAGGCGACCATGGGCGCCTGCGGGAAAAGCTTCGGCGTATGCTCGATGGCCTGCGTGATGTTCCGGTAAAGGGGGCTGCATTCCCCGTTGCGCTTGGACTGGTAGCTGCGGCTCAGCTCGAACAGCATGGAGTACAGCACCCGAGTGTAATTGGCCATTTCGGGGCCGGCCTTTTCCGCCACGTCCTGAAGCTTCGCCCGTTCCCGGGCAGGCTGGAAAATGGGCAGGTTATTGGCCTTTTTGTAGTCGGCGACCTGAGCGGCGGCATGCATCCGCTGGCAGAACAGGCGAACCAGTTCGTCGTCGATTTTGTCGATCTCACTGCGAATCTCGTTTAAATCCATTTACGGTTTCCTCCTGTCTGTCTGGGTGTTGCCCAGAATCATGTCGAAAATGGCGATGGCGGCCGCGGCCTCGATCACCGGAACGGCTCTGGGGACGATGCACGGGTCATGACGGCCTTTGACGATCAGCTCCTGGGCTTCCCCAGTGCTTAAGTTTACGCTCTGCTGGGGGCGGGAAATGGAGGGCGTGGGCTTGAGGGCTGCCCGGAAAATCAGGGGCATTCCGGTGGTGATGCCGCCGAGAATTCCCCCGGCATTGTTGGTGACGGTGCGGATTTGCCCATCCGAAATAACGTAATCGTCGTTATTCTGGCTGCCCCGCAGATTTGCGGCGGAAAAGCCCGCACCGAATTCCACACCCTTCACGGCGGGAACGCCGTAGACGATTTGGGCAATTCGACTCTCCACGCCGCCGAACATGGGTTCTCCCACCCCGGCGGGAAGACCGGTGACGGCGCATTCCACAATGCCGCCCACGCTGTCGCCGTCACCCTTGGCGGCGGAAATGGCATCCCGCATCTGTGCCCCTGCGTCCGGTTTTATCACCGGGAAATCCGGCTGGATGGAATCTCTATCCGGGGCGAGGGGGTCAAAGGGCGTGTCGGAAATGCCCGCAATGGCGGCAATATGGGCGAAAACCTGAATCCCCATGCCTTCCAGCCATTGCTTGCACAGCCCGCCCGCGATGCACAGCGGCGCGGTCAGACGGCCGGAAAAGTGTCCGCCTCCGGCGGCGTCCTGAAATCCGCCGTATTTGATCTGGGCGGTGAGGTCCGCGTGTCCGGGACGGGGGCAGTCCTTCAGATTGGCATAGTCCCCGGAGCGGGTGTTTTTGTTGTAAATGGCGGCGGCAATGGGCGCGCCGCAGGTGAAGCCGTCCAGAATTCCGGAGAGAAACTCCGGCCGGTCGGCCTCTTTTCGCGGCGTTGACCAGTCGTTCTGACCGGGGGCGCGGCGGTTCAGGAAGATTTGCAGCGCGTCCGTGTCCACGGGCAGACCTGCCGGAATGCCGTCCAGCGTCATACCGATGGCCGCACCGTGGGATTGGCCGAAAATGGACAATTTCAGATTTTCACCGTAGGTACTGCTCATAGTTACCTCCTAAACGGGCGTATTCTTCAAAGAATTTTGGATAGGATTTTCCCACGCACTCCGCGCCAAGAATGGCCACGGGTGCTTTGCAGGCAGTCGCGGCAATGGCGGCGGACATGGCAATGCGGTGATCGTTCATGGCATCCACCGTCCCGCCGACCAGCCCCGTGCCGTACACCGTCAGGGTGTCCTCGGAAGCCTGTGCCTTTCCGCCCAGCGCTTCCACCATGGCAATAACGGATGCGACCCGGTCGGACTCTTTCAACCGCAGCCGCCCAATGTCCGTGAACACAGCGCCATTTTTACACGCCGCCGTAACGGCGAGAATGGGGACTAAATCGGGAATATCGGCGGCGGAAATGACGGGGCTATTTTCCAGCGCGGGAAGCAGATCAAAGACCGCCCGGTCGCCCTGGGGGGAATCCGGGGAGAGGTTCGTCACCTCTACACTGCTGCCCAACGCCTTTGCAGCAAGGAAGAACGCGGCGTTGCTCCAATCGCCTTCTACCGTCAGCGTGCCGGGGGAGTGGAACGGGGTGCCGCCGGTCACGGCAAAATCCGACGTTTCTTTTCCAAATATTTCCATTGCCCGCTGGGTCATGGTGATATAGGGGCGGGATTCCACCTTCCCGGTCAGACGGATGCGGCTTTTTCCCGGAATCAGGGCGGCGGAAAGCAGCAGCCCCGTAATAAACTGGCTGGAAACGCCGCCGTCGATGACGTATTCTCCCGCCCGCAGACGCCCGGTGCAGCGAACGGTATCCGCGGTCGGGCGGGTTAGGGTGCAGCCCATACGTTCCATTTCCTCCCACAGCGGGGAGAGCGGGCGGCTGGGGAGCCTGCCCTCCAAATGAAACGTTGCGTCAACGCCCAAAGCCCCGGCCACTGGCAGCAGAAACCGCAGGGTAGAGCCGCTGTCGTGGCAGCGAAGCGCTGTCTGCCGGGGGATTTCTTTCGCCGGGATGACCCGGTAGCCGGAGTCGGTTCGTATGATGTCCGCGCCCAGAGCGTTCAGGCAGCCCATGGTCGCTTCGATGTCCCGGTTGGTTTCAGGGCAGAAAAGAGTGGTGGGCGCGTCGGCAAAGGCGGTGCAGATCAGCAGACGGTGCGCCTGAGACTTCGAGGGGATGGCGCGGACGGTTCCCGAAAGTTTCCCGGGAAAAATGGTGATATCCATATCAAAGACCTGCCTGAATAAAGGATTTCAGGGATTCAACTTTGGTTGGGACAATGGCGCAGTCGCCGATGGCGCGGGGGATGATGAGATTCACCGTGCCGCCGGAACGCTTCTTATCCGAGAGCGTGTAGCAGAAAAGATCGTCTGCGGAGTAGTCCGTCCGGGTGGGCAGACCGAATTGTTCCAGAAGCGCCACGATTCGCGGCGTATCGGCGCAGGCGGATGCCCGGCTGACGATGGCCATGCCAATGGCGACGGCCTTGCCGTGGGAGATGGCAAAATGGCTTTTGGCCTCCACGCCGTGACCGACGGTGTGACCCAGATTCAGCTTCATCCGCGCGCCGGTGTCGAATTCGTCCTCCATGACCACGTCCCGCTTTAATTCCACACAGCGGGTGATGACCGCTTCCCGGTCAAAGGAAAGCCCCTTTTCTTCCAGATGGGCGAACAGCTTCGGGTCGTACAGCACGCCGTACTTGATGACCTCGGCGCAGCCGTCCCGGAAAATGTCAAGGGGGAGGGAATTCAGGGTATCCGTGTCGCACAGCACAAGACTTGGCTGGCAGAACGCCCCGGCGAGGTTCTTCCCGGCGGGGAGATCAATGGCTGTTTTGCCGCCCACGGAGGAATCCACGGCGGCAAGCAGGGTCGTGGGAACCTGAATGAAGCGGATGCCCCGCAGATAGCTTGCGGCGGCGAAGCCCGCCAGATCACCCACCACGCCGCCGCCCAGGGCGACGATCAGGTCGGAGCGGGTCAGCTGGTTTTCCGCGAGAAAGTTCAGAAGATCGAGGAAAATCTGCCCGTTTTTGCTTTCTTCCCCGGCGGGGAATACATAGGAAACCACGGAAAAACCTGCGCTTTTCATGCTCTCTTCTACAGCTGCGCCGTAAAGGGGATAGACGTTGCTCTCGCTGACGACGCAGATTTTCTGCGCTTTCCCCAGCTTTTTCGCTTCCGCGCCCAAAGTGGGCAGAAGACCCTGACCAATCAGAATATCATACTGTCTGGAGGCGCGGACGGTAACGGTGTTCATCCGTCCACCTCCTCTTTGCGCTTTTTGCCCTCGTCCAGCAGCCGGACTAATGTGTCCATATCATCCGCAGCAATGGCGCCCCGGTAGGCGGACAGGCTCTCAATATAGCTGTCCAGCTCGAAAAGAACATTGTCCTTGTTTTCCATGAACAGCTCCGCCCACATCTGAGGATTCAGCCAGGCGACGCGGGTCAGATCCTTGTAGCTTCCGGCGGAGAAGCCCTTGTGCTTCAGGGCGGTGGGGGACTTGATGAAGGCGTTGCTGAGAATGTGGGGCATTTGAGAGGTAAAGGCAATCATTTTGTCATGCTCTTCCGCCGTTGTAACGGAGAAAAAGCCAAAACGGCAGGGCTTCAGTGCGGTTTTTACCCGGTCTAACAGCTGGATATCGTCATACACCGGCGGAACCAGCACCATGGGTGCGCCCGCAAAGAGGTTTGCACGGCTGTATTTGAAGCCGGAAAACTGGGAGCCTGCCATGGGATGCCCGCCCACGAAGGTGAAGCCGTACCGTTCGGCGAGAGGGAAGCACCGGCTGCAAACCTCCCGCTTGATGCCGCAGCAGTCGATGACCAGCGCGTCCTTGGATACAAGGGGCGCGTTCTTTTCCAGCCAGTCGGCGCAGCCGCCGGGGTAGATGGCAAGCAGGATCAGGTCGCACTCCGGAATGGTGGTTTCGTCCAGCCGTCCGTGGACTGCGCCGGAAAGCATGGCAAAGGACAGCATACTTTCGTTTCGCTGAATGGCGTAAACGGTGTGCCCCTCCAGAGCGTAGGCTCTGGCAAGGGAGCCACCAATCAGGCCAAGACCCAAAATACCGACTTTCATACAAGAACCTCACGAATCTGCCGGACTTTCCGGCTGATCTCATCGAACTGGGGCGGCGTGATGGACTGGGCGCCGTCGCACAGCGCGTGGGCGGGATCGTTGTGGACCTCCACCATGATGCCGTCGGCACCGGCGGCGGTGGCCGCGTAGGCCATGGGGGCGACCAGATCGGCCTTGCCGGTGGCATGGCTGGGATCGACCACCACGGGCAGGTGGGTCAGATTGTGCAGAACGGGGACTGCGGAAAGGTCGAGGGTGTTCCGTGTGGCGGTCTCAAAGGTGCGGATGCCCCGCTCGCAGAGGATGACCTTGCTGTTGCCCTCGCTCATGATATATTCGGCGCTCATGAGCAGCTCCTGCAAGGTGTTGGCAAGTCCCCGTTTCAGCAGAATGGGCTTGTCGGTCTTGCCCAGCTCTTTCAGAAGGTCAAAGTTCTGCATATTCCGCGCACCTACCTGAATGATATCCACGTCGGCGAACAGATCGAGGGTGGAAATGTTCATGATCTCCGTGACGATGGGCAGCCCCGTGGCCTTTTTGGCCTCCAGAAGCAGCCGGATGCCCTCGCCCTTCATGCCCTGAAAGGCGTAGGGGGAGGTGCGGGGCTTGAACGCGCCGCCCCGGAGAATGGATGCGCCGGATTCCTTGACGGCGGAAGCGACGGCAATGATCTGCTCCTCGGATTCCACGCTGCACGGGCCTGCGATCATGGCAAAATACCCGCCGCCGATGCGGGCGTTTCCCGCCTCGATGATGGTGTCCTTGGGGTGGAATTTCCGGTTGGCCTGCTTGAACGGCTCAGAGACCCTCTTGACGGTCTCAACCATTTCCAGGCTTTTCAGAAGGTCGATGTCCACCCGGCTGGTGTCGCCGACCAGACCGAGAATGGTGACCTCCGAGCCTTCGGAAATGTGAACGTCCAGATTCATATTTTTGAGCCAGTCCACAAGGTGCTGGATCTGGGAGGGCGTGGTGCCGTTTTTCAATACTGCGATCATTGCTTAACATCTCCTGATAATAAAATAACGCCGCACGGCAATTCGTGCGGCGTCTTGAGATAACCCTTTAAGCTCCTGAGAATTTTCTGCAGCACAAATCGCTATTACTTTTTTCGGGTAAAAAAGTAATAGTAATAAAAGGAAAAGCGCACAGAAGAATTCATGGTGACCATACAAAAAGGCTCCTTGTTCAGTAGCTGCGGACATTATACCACGGGCGGCGGAATATTGCAAGAGGAATTTACACAAATCGTGCCATTTTTCACCTACTGAATATGCGTATGATTGTTGATATGATCCTGACAGTAGCAGTAGTAGCCCTTGCACTTGGAGCAGTAGCGGAATTCCAGCTCCGGGTTCGTCACGTCGGTGCGGCCGCAGATCGTGCAGCGGTGGGTGTAGGGGGCTTTCGGCGTGGCGGTGGAGGCTTCGTAGGAGCCGGCGTTGAAATGAATGACCTTCGCCTTGGGCTGCTTGGGCTTCCTGCGGAACAGGCGGCTGGCATTGGCACGCCAGGACACGGGAATCACGTTCAGCACGTCCTTGCCGAAAAAGAGAAAATAGTTGGCAAGGGCGATTACGGGGAACAGATTGTAGGGGAAACGGTCGGTAAACAGACTGAGCAGCACCAATGCCAGATCGACCAGCGCGAAAATCCACGCCTTTATGGGGATGATGAAAAACAGCAGAAAATTTGCGTCGGGGTACAGCGTGGCGTAGCTGAGGAACAGACTCAGGTTCAGATAGGTGACGCTGGCCTGACCGCCGAAGATCATGCAGTAAATGTCCATCATCACCACCCCGGTGAGGTAGAACAGGTTGAACCGTAGGGTGCCCCACACATTTTCCATGGCTCTGCCCAGGGAGTAGTAGCACAGCAGGGTGATGGCGGTGAGCAGAATGTTCCCGGCGCTGTAGGTCAGGGGATAGGTGATCAGCCGCCAGACCTGTCCCTGAAGAATGCTCGTCCGGTCAAATCGGAGGGTGCTGTACAGAAGGGCGTTGCCGGACATCTGGCTGAACAGGTAGACCACGGCGGTGCCGATGACGATGTAAAGCATCAGATTGGGGATGCCCTTATTCCGGTTTTTGAAGCAGAAAAGCTCAAATTTTTTGCGTAAATTTTTCACGGTACTCAACTCCTGATACTATTTCCTGATTAAAATCTTTTCTAAAGATCATAATGGAGGTTCAGTATAAAAAACGTATCCCCATTCTATCAGCAATTCATTCAAATGTCTATATCGGATTTGTAAACAAAAAGCTTGACTTTTTTAGAAAATCGTGTAGAATACAGTGTTGAACTGCATACAAGCCTTATCAAGAGTGGTGGAGGGAACGGCCCGATGAAACCCGGCAACCTGTTTATACAAGGTGCCAAATCCGGCGGCAAACGAAAGATGAGGATTCGATAGGAGCGCACATCGAATCTTCGGTGTGCGGTTTTTCTTTTTCAGGTTTCGTTATAGAAAGAAAGGAAAAACAAAATGGAAAAAAGACTTTTTACCTCTGAATGTGTCACCAACGGACACCCTGACAAAGTAGCGGACTCCATCTCCGACGCCATTCTGGACGCCTGCCTTGCGCAGGACCCCCATTCCCGCGTGGCCTGCGAGACCATGGTCACCACAAATTTCTGCATCATCTGCGGCGAGATCACCACGAAAGCTACCGTTGACTACGCCGCCGTTGCCCGGGAGGCCATCCGGAAGATCGGCTATGTCTATCCCGGCGACGGCTTCGACGCCGACACGGTGGAAATTCAGTGCCGCATCCACACCCAGTCCGCCGATATTGCGCTGGGAACCAACGACGAGGTCGGCGGCGCGGGCGATCAGGGCATGATGTTCGGCGGCGCCTGCACCCAGACCCCGGAACTGATGCCCCTGCCCGCAGCCCTCAGCCGCGCCCTGTGCAGCCGCCTGACCCAGTGCGTCCACGAGACGGACTTGCTTCGCCCCGACGGAAAGACCCAGGTCACGGTGGAATTCGACGAGCAGGGCAACGTGGTGGGAATCGACACCGTGGTCGTCTCCATCATGCACAGCGCGGATTTCCCAATCGAGGCGCTGAGGAAATACGTCCGGGAGAACGTGATCGCCCCGGTTCTGGAGCGTTACGGCTTCCACATTGAGAACGTTGCCCATATCCACATCAACCCCACCGGCAATTTCGTCATCGGCGGCCCCAACGGCGATACCGGCCTGACCGGGCGGAAGATCATCGTGGACACTTACGGCGGCTATTTCTCCCACGGCGGCGGCGCGTTCTCCGGCAAGGACCCCACCAAGGTTGACCGCAGCGCGGCGTATATGGCGCGGTACATGGCCAAAAATCTGGTCGCCGCCGGTCTGGCGACCAAGGTGCAGGTGCAGCTGGCCTACGCCATCGGCGTTGCCCAGCCGGTGTCCCTTCGGGTGGACAGCTACGGCACCGGCAAAATCTCCGACGAGAAAATGACGGAGCTTCTGCGGGAGACCTGCGACATGACCCCCGCCGGGATCATCCGCAAGCTCGACCTTCGTCGTCCCATCTACGCGGACACCGCCGCCCACGGCCACTTCGGCATTGAGAGCCGCCCGTGGGAGCAGACAGATCTGGCGGACAAGCTGCGCCAGCTTTCCGGAATTTAAAAAAGACAGCAGGGAAGGGCAAAAGCCCTTCCCTGTATTTTTCTGGCAGCACCGCACAGATGCCAAAATGCAGCAAGCATCTGTATCGGGTTATGACGGGAAGTCGAAAATTGATTTCATTTCAATATCCACCAAGGGGTATTTACTCAAAATTTCATCGACTTCCTCCTGTGAGACGGGTGTTTCTTCACCTGTTTCCTCGTTGGTCATCGTCCACTCTCTGGTGGTCATATTACAGTTGAGACCAAGAAATGTTACCCGGCGTTCTTTCCCCGTCTGTGCAATCTTTTCTATTCTGCCAAATCCATAGTACCTAGGATTATCCAGATCATCGGATACTGCATCCAAGGGGAAATAACTGGTTCTTCGAATGACGCCATCTTCACATAGATTCAAATAGCACCCCCATTCGATAGCAACTACTTTTCCATCCCGGATTGTAAATATATCGTTGAAACAAGAGTTATCCTGCCCCAACAGAAGCTCCTCCTGCCCGTCTCCAGTCACATCAAGCAGCGCATAATAGTTGCGAATGTAAGGGGTTCCAATCAGATTTTCCCGCTTACCAATGTGCTGTTCGGCGATATAGGCGGCATAGGTTGCATATTCCCGGCGGGCATTGCTTGCAGATGTTTTGGTTTCTTCATATTCCGCATCTGCCTGAGCAAGCCGTTCATCGATTCCGGTCATGTCAGGGGTTTGGAGCTTCAATGAGAAATCTATCGCTTCTGCTGCCTGTTCCATACACTGCCGATTCCAGTCTCCTGCCTCATTTGCCTTGAAGGTGGCTGCCATCTGTACACTGACGGTCATGAAGGCATCTTCGTTTTCCGCAAAGAAATAGCCGCCCTGACTGCTCATTGCAATCAGAACGCCGTTCCCGTCAGAGGTGGTGTAATTCCACTGTTCATAGGACTCTGTGTCAATACTCTGATAGTCCGGGTCGAAGTAATCCTTCTTTGTGTAAAATACTGTGGTGGGAATCGGAGGTGACAGCTCACCGTTTTCCAAGGGAAGGTAAAAATCGAACTCATACTTGAAGTTTCCTTCCGGGTAGAAGATGCCTGTCCCCTCGTTGATTTTTGCTGTTTTCTCTTCATGGCAGACACCATCGATTCCCAGTACATCAAACATAACGTCAATCTGCCAGCGCTGGACTACAGTTTCAGGGCTGAGCAGTTTCAGATTATATTTATCGGCAATCTCATTGACCTTATCAACCATTTCCCATGTATAACAGTTGTAAGCAAAATAGTAGTTATCAGGGATACCGTTTACGTTTTCATCCGCCATCAATTCATGGCCGGGATCGTAAGTCTTTTCAAATTCATACCACTCCTGTGTGGCGAGCTGATTGGAACTTCCGGGATATCCCCGAATAGAGATAATGTCCTGCGTTACCTCTGTAGGACTGACCCACGTTCCTTCTACGTTAAAGTTCCGAACACCCGGTTCTTCCGCAATCTTTAGTTTCTGCATGCTCAGAACATAGGCAACAGTACATCCCACCAGCAGCAGCGCCAGCGCAACGACAGCGGCGATCAGCACCACTCTTTTTATGGAAAGCTGCTTCTTTTCGGGGTGCGCCCCATTTCGGGTTTTTACCGCATCCAGCACATGGCTGTCTCTTGCGTCGCCGATTATGTCCAGCAAATCATTGGAATTCATACAAAGCCCTCCTTTTCCAGCTGCACCCGGAGCTTAGCTCTTGTCCGGTACAGGATCGACGTGACTTTGCTCTGGGAAAATCCGAAATTTGCCGCGATATCCGCAATCGGGTCAAGGCACCAATACCGGCGCAGGAAGATTTTGCGCTCTGTATCCGGAAGCGTATCCAGAAAACGGTTAAAAGCCGCTGCGGCTTCCCTCCTGATATAGTCTGCTTCCACATTCTGCGAATCCGCGACGCATTCATCCAATTCCTCCAAAGCAAGAACAATCTCACCGCCGCCCCGCTTGTATGCGCTGCGGGATCTCCACCGGCTGATGGAGATATTGCGGGTGATTTTACCGAGGAAGGCTGCAAGTATCGAAGGGCGATGGGGCGGAAGTTCATTCCACGCCGCCATATAGGTATCACTGACACTTTCCTCGGCATCTTCCTTGTTTGCCAGGACATTGTAGGCAATGCTGAAACAATAGCCGCCGTATTTGGAATCCGTTTCTTCAATCGCTTTCTCGGAACGCTGCCAATACAGGTCTACTATTTTTTGATCGTCCATGCAAACACCTCCTTTGTTTCTTTTTGAAAGGCCCTTCACTTATATGCTCGCAAAAATATGGCTTCATATTGCAGGCTTTCAGAAAAATTTTCGATTTTTTGAAGATTCTGCCGCTGTTTATCCATGATTCTTTATATCACACTTTGGCTTATCTGTCACTCTTTTCTGTGCGGGATTCCTTTTTTATATTCTCTTGGCAAATCGGGAAGAATATGGTATGATACCCTCAGAAAAAGATCGGGAGGAATTCCTATGCTGGATTTTATCAGAATTGCCTGCGCCGTACCGGCGGTCAGGGTGGGGGATACGGCGAAGAACGCGGAGGATATCTGCGCCTATATCGAAAAAGCCGACGGGGAGCGGGCGGATATCGTCCTGTTCCCGGAGCTGGCGCTTACCGGGTATACCTGTCAGGACTTGTTCTTTCAGGACACCCTCTGGACGGGAGTTCAGCAGGGAATCCGAAAAATTGCCGGTTACACGAAGAATTACCCCAATGTAACGGCGGTGATGGGACTGCCCGTCCGGACGGGAATGCGGATGTACAACTGCGCCGCCGTCATTTCCCGGGGAAAGATTCACGCCCTGGTGCCGAAGACCTACATTCCCAATTATAATGAGTTTTACGAAAAGCGCTGGTTTTCCTCCGGGGCGGAGGTGACGGAGGATTTGGCGGAGCTTCTGGGCGAGCCTGTCCCCGTTCTCCCGAGAGCCGTTTTCCGCGTTGGCGGCACGCTGCTGGGCGTGGAGATCTGCGAGGATATGTGGACGCCCCTGCCGCCGTCTACGTTTCTGGCGCTGAACGGCGCGGAGGTGATTCTGAACCTCTCCGCCTCCAACGAAACCATCGGCAAGCGCGTCTATCGCCGGGGTCTGGTGCAGCACCAGTCCGCCGCGCTGAACTGCGTTTACGCCTACTGTTCCGCCGGTTCCACGGAATCCACCCAGGATTTGATCTTCTCCGGGCAGAGCCTGATCGGGGAGGACGGAAGGCTCCTTGCCGAAACGGAAGAACCCATTGCGTCGGACTATATGCTGGTCTGCGACTGCGACCTTGGCCGCGTTCGCGCCGACCGGATGAAAAACAAGGGCTTCAAGGACGCCGCCCAGCAGAATCCGGGACATCCCGCCGTGCTTGTTGACACCAACGCCCCGGAGCTTCGCGGTGACGGCACGCGCTACCCGTTGGCGAAGCTGCCTTTCGTCCCCGCGGGGAAGGAGAATCGCGTCCAGCGGTGCATGGAAATTTTCCACATGCAGGTGGCGGGGCTGAAACAGCGGCTGTCCATTCTGGGCAGCGCGAAAGCGGTCGTCGGCATTTCCGGGGGACTGGACTCCACGCTGGCGCTGCTGGTGTCCGTGGAGGCCATGCGCCGGCTGGGGCGGCCCGCGTCGGATGTCTGCGGCGTGACCATGCCCTGCTTCGGCACCTCCGACCGGACGTACAACAATTCCTGGGAGCTGATGCGCACCCTGGGAATTTCCTGCAAGGAGATCAATATCAAAGACGCGGTGAACCTCCACTTTTCCGACATCGGCCACGACCCAAGTATCCACAACGGCACCTACGAAAATTCCCAGGCCAGAGAACGGACGCAGATCCTCATGGACTATGCCAGTGTCGTCGGCGGCATTGTGGTGGGCACCGGCGATTTGAGCGAGCTGGCTCTCGGCTGGTGTACCTACAACGGCGACCACATGAGCATGTACGGCGTGAACGCTTCCATTCCCAAGACCCTGATCCGCTGGATGATCGACGCGATTTCGGAAATGCCCGCCTTCGCCCCCTCCCGGGCGGTGCTTCAGGACATTCTGGACACCCCCATCAGCCCGGAGCTGCTGCCCCCGGACGCCGAGGGGAAGATCGCCCAGCACACCGAGGATCTGGTCGGCCCCTACGCGCTGCATGACTTTTTCCTGTATTATGTCCTCCGCTTCGGTTTCCGCCCCACGAAAATCTACACCCTGGCCTGTCGGGCGTTCGCGGGAGATTTTGAGCCGGAAGTCATCAAAAAATGGTTGAAAACCTTCTATCGCCGGTTCTTCACCCAGCAGTTCAAGCGCAGCTGCCTGCCGGACGGGGTGAAGGTCGGCTCCGTCACCCTCAGCCCCAGAGGGGACTGGCGGATGCCCAGCGACGCCGGCGCAAGACTGTGGCTGGACGAAGTTGAAAGTCTATAATATATGTAAGCCCCCGGTTCGACAGAACCGGGGGCGCGTTGCGTATTATGGTCAGAAATCAACGGCTTCGCCGTTCAGGGTCAGGGTGTTTGCCGCGCCCAGAGTGAGGACGTAGACGGCCTCGGCTTCGCCCTTGGCGATCAGGTCGGCAAGAACGATGGTCGCCGTGTGGGTGCCGTCGGTGAAGGTGATCTTCTCAATGCCCTGGTTCTGCAGATAGCCCAGCGCCCGGAGAGTACCGGTGAGAATGGCGCCGTCGGCACTGGCCGTCAGGGTCAGAACGCCGTCCGCGGTTTCCGCCTGGTGCTTCAGCGTGCTGCCATCCAGGTTGAGCACCCGGTAGAGCGGCTCCCGCTTGTCTGGTTCTTCAGAGGAAGCGGATACCGTGCCGACGATGGTGTCCAGGACAGTTCCGTCGCCGGATTTCCGCTCCACCTTGCCGGTGGTGTACAGCCCGGAGGTGTCCGGTTCTATCTCACTGCCGTCAACCTGATTACCTGTGTCGGTGTTATATCCACCGCCGCCGATGGCCGCACCGTAACCTCCTAATAGGCACGGATCTCCGCCTGTAGCCTCCACCCGGGAATCCTTGGAGATGGTAACATCGCTGCCGCTCCCTTTATAGCCACCGCCGATGCCTGCGCCGCACAACCCGCCATTGGCAATAACCTTCCCGCCGGAGATGGTGATATCACTGCCGTTGCCTCTAGGTCCGCCGCCGATGCCTGCGCCGCACCACCCGCCATTGGCGGTGACTTCTCCGCCGGTGATGGTGATATCACTGCCGCTCCCTAAAACGCCACCGCCGATGCCTGCGGCCTCACCTCCGCCGTTGGCGGTAATCTCCCCGCCAGTGATGGTGATATCGCTGCCGCTCCCTTCATAGCCGCCGCCGATGCCAGCACCGCCATGCCCGCCATTGGCGGTCAGCTCTCCTTCTCCGCTCTCGGAGCCGATGGTCAGGTTGCCGTCATTGGCCTTTTCCACGCCGGCGTGCTTATCGCCGCTGGAAACAGTGTTGATGCCTTCCACGTTCAGATTGACGTTGCCCTTGCCCTCGGTTTTGATCGCGGCATTACCGGTGCTGATATTGGTGTCCTTGATGGTCACATTGGCGGTGGTGTCCTTTTCCGCCTTGATGGTGATGGTGTTGCTGGTTTGATTACCGTTGCTGGTGATGGTGGGGTTGCTGTCCTCTGCGCTGCTTCCTCCCTGAGAGACGGTCTGGGTCGTGCCGCCCTCGGCATTTGCGGTGGCGGTGATCTCAATGCTGCCGTTTTCCAGATTCCATTCCGCGGCCAGAACCGCCGTGGGCAGAAATGCCGCGATCAGCAGCAGAGACGCAATTCGAACGATCAATTTACCCATATGGTTTCCTCCTGACTGTGACGTTCCCGGCAGGAGTAGCCGCCGCCGGGGTGTGGAACAAGGCTTCCAATGTGACGCTGGTTTGCGTACCATTCTGACGATTCTTATTCTACCAGATATTCCCGCAAAATGCAAGAAAACTTTATAAAAGAATCGGCTGAATCTGCCGCCCCGCCAGCGCTTCCGTCATGGCCTGGGGAATCATCGCAAAGTCCGCGACCATGCTGGTGGGTTTCTTCGCAGCGTCGTCCTGCCCGAAGGGGACAAAATAGTAGTGCTTCCGGGCGAGGAGCCTGCCGATATTCTCCGCCGCGCCCGCCAGCGCGTCGTTGCTGGACACGGCGACGAGAACCGGGCGGCCGTTGCGCAGGTGGCTTTTCGCCGCCATGGTCACCGGGGTGTCGGCGATGGAATGGGCGAGCTTTGCCAGGGTATTTCCGGTGCAGGGGGCGATGATGAGAATGTCGAACAGCTTCTTTGGCCCCACCGGCTCCACCTGGGCAAGGGTATGCAGCGGCGGCGTTCCGCAGATGGTTTCCGCCATGACGATATGCTCCCGCGCCGTCCCGAAGCGGCTGTCAACGCTGTAGGCGGCGTCGGAGAAAATGGGGGTCACGTGATGCTCCCGGCTGAGCTGCTCCATAACGGGGAACACAATAGAATAAGTACAAAACGAGCCGCACACGGCAAATCCGATTTCCATTATCATTCCTCCCTGCACAAGCGAACGTAGGTTTCCGCGATCAGACGGCCGGAGCTTTCCGGCATGTGGACGCCCGGCAAGCCCCGCGCCACGATGACGGAATCGCCCTCCATGCCGGTTTTGGACGCAAGGTCGATTTTCACGCAGTCGGGGTGGCACTGGGCAAGCTGTTCCTTGGTCAGCAGCCTTTCCGGCGCGGTGTTGAGAATCAGGCGGTACTTGCCCAAAGTCTCCGCCATCCGGGCGGTATCCACAGCGGCGTAGCCCAGCCCCCGGCACATGGCGCGCTCGGCGTCCTTTCGCGCCGCGACGGTCAGGTCAGCCCCCAGCGCGTGGAGAATCTGCCCCAGACATTTCCCGATGCGACCCCAGCCGATCACCAGCACGGGACACTGCCGCAGGGTCATGGGCAGGTAGGACAGGGCGATCTCCACGGCGCATTCGGCGGTTATGTAGGCGTTTTCCGCCTGATACTGGGCATCCTTCAGAAAATCGATACACCGGTAATTGTCCAGCGCCGGGTGGTCAAGATTTCCGCCGCAGACCGTCACGTCCGGCGGAAGCTGCGCCAGCAGATTTTCCACACTTCCCCCCATGCGAAGCGTCCCATCCGGCGCGAAGCTGGGAACGTCCAGCAGTACCGCGCCCACGTCAGAGCCGGGGCGCTCGGCCAGATCAATGTAAAAATTTCCCAGATATTCTCCGGCATAGCGGGCGGCCGCCGTGCCGCCGGCGCAGTAAAGCCGTTTGCCATCCATCGGCATCACTCCTTCCTGCCAGAATATGCAGGGCGTTCTCTGCTGGTGCTTGATTTTTCGGAACTTTTCTGTATAATGAAAGAAAAAGGGGTGAAGCGTATGCAGAGACTTGGATTTATACATGATATGATGGACGTGAAGGTGCTGATCCTGTTCGTGATGGCAAGGGTCAACTATCCCGTGAATATGCAGCAGATCTACGAGCTTTGCTATCAGGACGACTGCCTGAGCTATTTCGACGTTTGCACCGCGATTCCTGAAATGGTGAAGTCCGGCCACCTGAAGCAGGTGGAGAACGATTGCTACGAGATCACGGACAAGGGCAAGGCGGACGGCTCTCTGACGGAGGATTCCATCGCCTACACGGTCAAATGCCGGGCGGACAACGCCGTCAACCGGTTCAACCGTCAGATCCGCCGTTCCAGCTTCGTCAAGACCCAGATCATCCCGCGGGAGGGCGGAGACTACTCTGTGGTCATGGCGCTGGACGACGAGATGGGCAATCTCATGACCCTGGAATTGCTGGCACCGAACCAGCGTCAGGCGGTGCGCCTTGGGAAGCTCTTTGAAAAGAAAGCGGAAGCGGTCTACAATCTTACCATGGCGGAGCTGCTGGACGATGAGGACGAAGCGGACGATTAACCCTTGTCGGAATGGGGAAATTGTGGTATAGTAACCTTACACCGAAAGATCGGTGAAACGAAAGGAGCTGCCGCATATGAAATTCCAGTACAGTGAGAAAAAAGTAAAGCTTCCCGGGAATGTCCACGCTTATGCCGAGAAAAAGGTCATGAAGCTGGCGCGCTTTTTTGAGGAGGATGCGGAAGCACTCATCGTCTTTTCTGTAGAGAAGAACCAGAACAACGTGGAACTCACCGTTCACGGTGCGGGAACCTGGTTCCGGGCAAGTGAAAGCACTTCGGATATGTTCGCGTCTATCGACGCCGCCGTCGCCACCATCGAGGGTCAGATCCGCAAGAACAAGACCCGGCTCGCCCGCCGCCTGCGTCAGGATGCCTTCACCCGCACGGTGCAGGAGGAGACCAGCTTCGTTCCGGAGACGGAGGAAGACGATCTCAGCCTGAAGAAAGTCAAGAGCTTCTACTTCAAGCCCATGACCCGCGAAGAAGCGGTCATGCAGATGAACCTGCTGGAGCACAATTTCTTCGCGTTCCGTGACGAGGACAACGGCGGGAGCTTTGCCGTGGTGTACCGCAGAAACGATGGGGGCTACGGCCTGATCGACGACGCGGAATAAGAAAACAAGTGAATTTGGAAGCCTCTCCGGAGGCTTCCAAATTTTTTCAGAAAATGTCGAATTTGGGCTTGACAAAGGGAAAGCGGCGTGGTAATATATGCAAGCTGTTTCGAGAGAGACGGCAGCGAAAGTAAATTGCGTGCAAAGGAAAATGAAAAAGGACGAAAAAAGTTCTTGACAAAGTACAGAGCGCGTGATATACTGAGCAAGCTAACCGCGAGTGCGGTCAGCACGCTGTATCTTGTAAATTGAATAACGCAGACGATTATAAAAGACACCTTGGACAAT
>ERZ827150.507-NODE-507-length-57268-cov-17.765001_pt1 | contig 57268 bp, 50 predicted proteins | sample MGYA00519779_ERZ827150 | MGnify/ENA primary metagenome ERZ827150 (study PRJEB31778, sample SAMEA3449267) | human gut metagenome | biome: human gut; feature: human-associated habitat; material: faeces | place: United Kingdom | collected 2010/2012 ...
GTCGATGATGCCGTGCGAGAAGAGCTCGAGCGTCTCGTCGCGTATCTGCTGTGCGTCGTGCCAGTTCTCGAGGGCGCTGCGCTGCGTCAGGTTGTCCCATATCTCGTACAGGTCCTTTACGAGCTGGTGGTCATCGGGGCTGACCTCCCACTCCTCGGGCATCTCGGGCAGCGAGGCTGTCTCGAGCACCTGTATTACCAGCACCGAGTGGTGTGCGGCGAGCGAGCGGCCGCTCTCGGTGATGATGTTGGGGTGAGGCAGGCCGTTCTTGTCGGCCGCGTCGATTATCTGGTACATGACGTCGTTGACATACTCCTGCATCGAGTAGTTGACGCTGCTCTCGCTGCTGGCCGAGCGGGTGCCGTCGTAGTCGACGCCCAAGCCGCCGCCCGCATCGATGAAGTCGACCGGAAATCCCATCTTGTGCAGCTGTACGTAGAACTGCGACGCCTCGCGTATGGCGGTCTTGATGTGGCGTATGTTGGTGACCTGACTGCCGATGTGGAAGTGTATGAGCTTCAGACAGTCGGCCAGACCTATCTCTTCGAGCTTGTTGAGGGCCTCGAGCAGTTCGCTCGACGTGAGGCCGAACTTGCTGGCGTCGCCGCCGCTGTCCTCCCACTTGCCGCTGCCCGAGGTGCCGAGCTTGATGCGTATGCCGATCTTGGGGCGTATGTTCAGACGCTTCGAGATCTCGGCTATGAGGTCCAGCTCGTTCATCTTCTCGATGACGAGATATACGCGCTTGCCCATCTTCTGTGCGAGCAGTGCCAGCTCGATGTAGCTCTCGTCCTTGTATCCGTTGCAGATTATGAGCGAGTCGTTCTCGGCGTTGACGGCGATGACGGCATGGAGTTCGGGTTTGGATCCGGCCTCGAGTCCGAGGTTGAACTTCTGTCCGTGGCTTATTACCTCCTCGACGACGGGATGCATCTGGTTGACCTTGATGGGGTAGACCGAGAAGCATTCGGCCTTGAATCCGTATTCGGCGGCCGCCTTCTTGTAGCAGCACGACATGCTCTCGATGCGGTTGTCCAGAATGTCGGGGAAACGCAGCAGTACGGGTGCGCTGATGTCGCGCAGGGCCAATTCGTCCATCACCTCGCGCAGGTCGATCTCGATGCCGTTCTTCTTGGGGGTGACCATGATGTGCCCCTTCTCGTTGATACCGAAATACGAGACGCCCCAGCCGTTGATGTTGTAGAGGTCGGCCGAATCCTCAATATGCCATTTTTTCATTTCTCGCCAAGAGTTTCTTATGGGTGTTAAGCGTGTTAAAGGTAAATTTATGCAAAGATATTAAGTTTTGCGGAATTGGGGCATAAATCGCACCCAACTTATACCCCGATGGCAGGAATATGCCGCCGCGAAGATAAAAATATCCGTTTTGGAGCTCTTCGACGACTCTTTTTGTGTGTTTATTCCTCACCGACGGGCCTCCGCTCGTAGGCGTCGATCATCGAGTGGCGGGTGCGGTTGACGATCCGTGCGCCGAGTGTGCGGGCATAGTCGCGCAGCACCTCGTGGCCGCGGAAGAGCTCGGCCGTCTCGGCCAGATACGAGGCCATGGTATATGGCTGCGGAGGGTCGGTGGCATTGACATATATGGGCTCGGCGGTCTGTGCGGCGCCGTTGTCGTAGTAGTGGCTGCGGATGCGGCAGAGACGGTTCCGTTCGTCGACGCAGAGACCCTCGAGCAGCGTGTGGTCCACGCCGTAAAGCTCTATGTCGCGGTATCCGAGCAGCAGGGCTATGAATATCCCGTTCTGCACCACGGTGCCGAAGTTGCCCGAGCCGAGACCGTGGCGGTAGCACCAGAACTCCACGCGGCGGAAGCCGCGGAAGAGCGTCGTATGGAAGGGCACGATGCGTGCGTCGGGGTTGGGCACGGCGGCGCGGTAGTCGAAATGCTCGGGGTTATAGTATTGCACGTAGAGATTCATGGGCCAAGCCGTGCGGCTGTCGAGAGCCTTGTAGAGAGCCTCGACACGTTCGCTGCGGCCGCTGCGGCGGAAGAACTGAGGGTCCGACAGCACGTAATATTTCGGGCGCAGCGTCTCGAACTCCTCCCCGAGGGCGAAGAAGTTCACGGCCATGATGTCGCAGGCCTGCTGTTCGGCCTCGCGCCCTATGACGGGCATCTCGTGGCGCAGGGCGGGGCCGTTGCCGAGGATGGCGATACGGCGTGCGGGGTTCATGCCGATGGCGCCGGCGCGGGCGACATGGTTGCGGAAATCCTCCTTCACGGCCATCGTGGCGAAGAAGAGTGCGGTGTCGAAACTGTTGCGCAGGGCCTCGATTATCCGTAGTGAGAGGCGCGTATGGTGCTGTGTTGCCATATTGCAAAACTAACAAAATATCCCTACATTTGCAATGATGCCGCCGCGCGCGCCGTCCGTTTGCTGATGCTGCGTGCCGTGTGCGGAGACACTTCTGCCTATGAACGATCCCGTCAAGGATACGGCGCCGCAACAGCCGCCGTGCGACATATCGGTAGTCATACCCCTCTACAACAAGGCTGCGGAGATCGGCCGTGCCGTTCGTTCGGTGCTGGCGCAGACGCTTCCGCCGCGTGAGGTGATCGTCGTGGATGACGGCTCGACCGACGGCGGCGCCGATGAGGTCGAGCGTATGGCATCGTCCGTGGTGCGGCTTGTGCGGCAGGAGAACCGAGGCGTGAGCGCCGCCCGTAATCGCGGTATAGCAATGGCCTCGGGCCGTTATGTCGCCCTGCTGGACGGTGACGACCGCTGGCTGCCGCAATATCTGGAGCTGGTGTGGCGGCTGATCGCACGCTATCCCGATTGCGGCGCATACGGTACGGGTTTCATGGTCGATACCGGCGGCCGCCTTACCGTCGGGGATACTCCCCGCGCGGAGGGTATCGTGGATTTCTTCCGCGAGTCGATGACGCGGTATGTGCTTATCCCGTCGGCGGCGACGCTGCGGCGCGATCTTGTCATGGATGTCGGCGGATTTCCCGAGGGTATGCGTATGGGCGAGGACCAGTGGCTCTGGACGGTGCTGGCGCGCCGCGCCGCAGTGGCCTTCACGCCGCAGCCGCTGGCCGTATATTCGCGCACGGCCTCAAACCGCTCGGCCGCGATATTCTGTCCCGAATCTACATCCCACTCCTTGTATGAACTGTATGATCCTGCGGCCGAGGCGATGAGCAACGAATATATCGCCCGTGTAGCTCTGGGCAAGGCTCTGGTACAGAGTGCCGGAGGCGATACCGCCGCGGCGGCGGAGGCGCTGCGGCTCTTCTCCTACAACCGCCTTTCGCGGCGCATAGCCCTGAAGGTTCGTGTACTCAACGCCCTGCCGCGGCGAGTGCGTCCCGCCGTGCTTTCGATGTACAACCGTCTGGCGTGGCTGCTGGCCCGAAAGGGGCTTTAATGCCGGCAGAACAGAATAAGAGAACCCCCGAAACATTTCGTTTCGGGGGTTCTCTGTTTGTCTATTTGTTAAGTCCTGCCGCGACGATGGCTTCGGCCAGAGTGAAGTCGTCGGGGTTGTCGATGTCGGTGCTCTCGATACGGTCGGTGACGGCAACGTAGGGATGCTCGCCGATACGGCGGTGATGTTTGCACCATACGTCGCGCCCGAAGACAAAGAAGGCCGACGTCTCGGCATAGACCGGTTCGAGCTCCTGCGTGCGGGGCACGTGTGTGAGGGAGTAGTTCAGAGGCCGCCCGCCGTACCATGCGAAGGTCTGGATACGCTCGGCGCTGAAGGCCGAGTCGCATTCCCCGCTCTGTACCCGTGCCACGGCCTCTTCGATGGTTGCGGGACGTATGAAGGGCGAAGTGGCATGCGCCAGAACATATATGTCGGCCTGCACCTCGCGCGTGAAGGCGTCGTAGATCTGTTCTCCGAGCGTCGTGTCGCTGTCAAGCGACGTATCGCGTTGCAGCAGCGTGACACCCGCAGGCAGGAGCGGCGCAATGGAGGTATCGCTGCAATAGACATACGTGGCGTCGATGTTGCGCACCTGCAGCAATGTCTGCAGGATATATGTCATGAGCGGACGCCCGCCCAGCGGCCGCAGGTTCTTGCCCGCGACGCGGCTGCTGTTCAGACGTATGGGTACGAATGCTACGGTCTTCATAGTCTCGGTCTTTGCGTATTTGTTACTTTTTCGGATCGGGCATAATTCCTTGCCTCCCACTTACTGCACGAGCAGGTTGCAGCCGCGCACGTCGGCGCCCGTGAGGCGTCCTTCGACGGTGAAGGTGCCGTCGGCGAAGGTGCGGCCCACATCCTGCGTCGAGATAAAGGCACAGGAGTATATGTTGCCCAGATCGATGATGTCGATGGCGCCGCGCGAGCCTGCGGGCAGTGTCGCCAGCGGGTCGTTCACGTCGCGCACCGTCACGCGCATCCATTCGGGGGCGCGGAAGATGCCGCCGCCCGACGAGTATGCCTGCGACGTCAGCTCCGCCATGCCGTACTCCGAGTGTATCGACTCGACGCCGAAAGCCTCGGTGAGGATGGCATGGAACTCCTGCTTGGGCAATTCGCGCCGCCGTCCCTTCATGCCGCCGGTCTCCATGACGATGGTGTCGTGCAGCTTGGGGGCGTAGCGCTCGGCCAGATCCCACAGCGCGTAGCTTACACCCAGAAGAATCTTCGGGCGCGGATCGCGCGACATGTCACCTATGAGTTTCTCGTATTCGTCGAGGTAGAAGCCGCCCGAGCCGCTGCGGGCGATGAGGCGGTCGACCATATAGACGAGCGACGAGCCTTCGCGTTGCAGGTAGTTGGGCAACAGCCCGTATATGCTCCACTTTTCGGCCGGGCCGTAGAATCGCTCGAACGAGGCGGTGAAGTCCCTCTCGTAGATGCCGGGGTCGGCCATGTAGTGGCGTGAGGGTGTCGTGTCCCCCGTGTTGCTCGAGGTGAATACCTTCTGCGGCTCGCCCGCACCGCAATATATGCGCTGCGTCTTGAATAGTTCGATTGGCAGGTGCGGTATCTCGGATGGATGCTTTACCTGCTGCGGATCTATCTCCATCATGCGCAGATATCGGGCGTATGGCTCGCACTCGGCCGCCTGAAAGCGGAAAAGCTCCATCGCGGCGCTGTCGAACTCGTCGGCCGTTCCTATTTTCAGTATGTCGTCTATTCCGATCATGATATCTCTTCTATTCGGATCATTGTCGCGGATCATTGTCGCGGATCATTGCGTCCGACTTATAATCCATACGGGAACGCATGGCGCGGCCGCAGAAGGGCCTGAGCCGGAGCGTCAGGTACATGTTCCTACACACCCGAAAGGAGGTGCGTCAGTTTGCATGTGACACACCTCCTCGGATCGTGGTTGTTGGTTCAGTTACTTCTTGCCTTTGGGTGCAAGTATCATGTTCATCTTCTTGCCGTCGAGCTTGGGCATCATCTCCACCTTGGCGATCTCCTCCAGATCGGTGGCGAAGCGCAGCAGCAGGATCTCGCCCTGCTCCTTGAAGACGATCGAGCGGCCGCGGAAGACGACGTATGCCTTGACCTTGGCACCCTCGTTAAGGAAGTTCTCGGCATGCTTGAGCTTGAAGTTGTAGTCGTGGTCGTCGGTCTGGGGGCCGAAACGTATCTCCTTGACTACGACCTTCACCTGCTTGGCCTTGATCTCCTTGGCCTTGCGCTTCTGCTGGTAGAGGAACTTCTGGTAGTCGGCAATGCGGCATACGGGAGGATCCGCCTTGGGCGATATCTCGATCAGGTCGAGCTCCATCTGCTCAGCCATGGCCAATGCCTGCCGTATCGGTATGACGAGATTGGGCTCTACGTTCTCGCCCACCACGCGCACCATGGGTGCCGTGATTTCGTGGTTGATACGGTTGGGATTCTCCTTTTCGGGACGTCTGCCGCGGACTCCTGCGTGGTTCTGGTTTCCCCCGCCCTGATAGGGCTTCGGCGGGAAAGGTTTTTGTGTGATTGCCAAATCTGTAACTGTTGGTTTTTTATACTGTTTTTATCTGTCGCAGCGTAGCTGTTATGCATGGCCCTGCGATGCGATCTCGGCCTTGACCAGATCGTTCACATGGTTGCAGAACTCGTCGAGCGTCATCGAACCCTTGTCGCCCTCGCCCTGCACGCGCAGCGATACGGTGTGGTCGTTCTGCTCCTTCTCGCCTACGATGAGCAGGAAGGGTATGCGCTTGAGCTCGTTGTCGCGGATCTTGCGGCCGATCTTCTCGTTGCGGTCGTCGATCTGCACTCTCACGTCATGCTTGGTGAGGTAGTCGACAACCTCGGCGGCGTAGTCGTTGTACTTCTCCGAGATGGGGAGAACGACTGCCTGATCGGGAGCCAGCCACAGGGGGAACTTGCCCGCCGTGTGCTCGAGCAGCACCGCCACGAAACGCTCCATCGACCCGAAGGGGGCGCGGTGGATCATGATGGGGCGGTGGAGTTTGTCGTCGGCGCCCTTGTATGTCAGATCGAAACGCTCGGGCAGGTTGTAGTCCACCTGAATGGTACCGAGCTGCCAGTTGCGGCCCAGCGCATCCTTGACCATGAAGTCGAGCTTCGGGCCGTAGAATGCGGCCTCGCCCGTTACGACAGTAGTCTTGAGGCCCTTGTCCTTTGCGGCCTTGATGATTGCAGCCTCGGCCTTCTCCCAGTTCTCGTCCGAGCCGATATATTTCTCACGGTTGTTGGGGTCGCGCAGCGACACCTGTGCCGTGTACTGGTCGAACTTGAGCGTGCGGAAGATGTAGAGCACGATGTCGATAACCTTCTCGAACTCGTCGAGCAGCTGGTCGGGGCGTACGAAGAGGTGGGCATCGTCCTGCGTGAACCCGCGCACACGCGTCAATCCGTGCAGCTCACCCGACTGCTCGTAACGGTATACGGTACCGAACTCGGCCAGACGTACGGGCAGATCCTTGTACGAACGAGGCTTGCTGCGGTATATCTCGCAGTGGTGGGGGCAGTTCATCGGCTTCAGGAGATACTCCTCACCCTCGTATGGGGTATGTATGGGCTGGAACGAGTCCTTGCCGTACTTGGCATAGTGTCCCGACGTTACGTATAGCTCCTTGTTACCGATATGCGGGGTTATGACCTGCTGGTATCCGTACTGCTTCTGTATCTGGCGCAGGAAACGCTCCAGACGGTCGCGCAGCTCGGCGCCCTTGGGCAGCCACATGGGAAGTCCCGGACCTACGCGCTGCGAGAACATGAACAGTTCGAGCTCCTTGCCCAGCTTGCGGTGGTCGCGTTTCTTGGCCTCCTCCAGAAGGACGAGATATTCGTCGAGCATCGACTTCTTGGGGAACGAGATACCGTAGATACGCGTCAGCATCTTGTTCTTCTCGTTGCCGCGCCAGTAGGCTCCGGCCACCGATGTCAGCTTCACGGCCTTGATCAGCCCCGTATTGGTAATATGCGGGCCGCGGCACAGGTCGGTGAAGGCACCGTTTGTATAGAAAGAGATGGTGCCGTCCTCCAGATCGCGGATAAGCTCCACCTTGTACTCGTCGTTCTTCTCGGTGAATGTCTTCAGGGCGTCGGCCTTCGACACTTCGGTACGTATGAGCTGCTCCTTGTTGCGGGCCAGCTCCATCATCTTCTTTTCGATAGCGGGCAGGTCTGCCTCGGTGATGGGCACGGGCGAATCCACATCATAGTAGAATCCGTTCTCGATGGCGGGGCCTATACCGAACTTGATGCCCGGATAGAGTGCCTCGAGCGCCTCGGCCAGCAGGTGTGACGAGGTGTGCCAGAAGGCGTGCTTGCCCTCGGGGTCGTCCCACTTGAAGAATTTCACCGTAGCGTCCTCATCGATGGGTCGGGTCATGTCGACCGTCGTTCCGTTTACCGCCGCGGCCAGAGAGTCGGCAGCTAAACGAGGGCTGATACTCTCGGCGATTTGGTAAGCCGTTGTTCCCTTTTCGTATTCGCGTTGCGAACCGTCGGGAAAAGTGATCTTGATCATAACGTTGTTTTTAATTATGTTTTGCAGTGTGCGGCGCTTCCACAATTACGAGACGGAATACGTCGCACGGGCTGCGGTTTTGCTATTTTTTCTTCGGCCGGCGCACTACCGATGCCACCAGCGATACCCCCGACAGTGCCATGGCCACGAATGTGACTATCATTGCCCAACTCAACTTGCGCCCCTCGGCGATGTGCCCGTGAATGGCATATCCCAATCCGAATGCCGCGACGGCCACAATGATGCAACCGAGTACGAGCAGCGAGCGTCGTGTCTTTTCGATCCTGTTCTCCATGTCTTATCTGTTTTAGGCCGGTTTGCAGGGTGCTGGGAGGCGGCTGATACCGCCACCTGATATGTCAATCCTCCTCGGTTTCGGGCAGTTTTAGGTCCTTGACCGAGACGTCGCGTCCCTTGTCGCGTTCGAATCGCTGCAAGGGGTTTCGGGTCCACTCCTGCCAGCGGCGGCGGTTGCGGACGATGTCCATGGCCGTGTATATGGCGTTTCGCATCGACTGCGGGTCGGCTTGGGCCTTGCCGGCAATGTCGTATGCGGTGCCGTGGTCGGGCGACGTGCGCACCACGCTCAGACCGGCGGTGAAGTTCACGCCGTCGGGCGAGAGGGTCTTGAAGGGTGTCAGCCCCTCGTCGTGGTACATCGCCAGCACGGCGTCGTAGCGGGCGTATGTGCCGCTGCCGAAGAAGCCGTCGGCAGGGAAGGGCCCGAAGGCGAGCGTCCCCTGCTCGAAGGCCTGCTCAATGGCGGGCTTGATGATGTCGCGCTCCTCGCCTCCGAGCATGCCGCCCTCACCCGCATGGGGGTTGAGCGCAAGCACGGCGATGCGGGGCTCGACGATGCCGAAGTCGCGTATGAGCGACTCGCGCAAGGTGGCGAGCGACTCTACGATATGCTCCTGCGAGATGTTGCGGCTGACGTCGGCCATCGGTATGTGTATGGTAACCAGACCTACACGCAGCCGGTCGCTGCACATTATCATCATGGGGCGGCCGTCGAAGCGGTCGGCAAAATATTCCGTATGTCCCGTATAGTGGAATGTGTCGCTCTGTGCCGTCTCCTTGTTTATGGGGGCGGTGACCACGGCGTCGATATCTCCGGCCTTGAGGTCAGCCACGGCAGCCTCGAGGGCGTCGACGGCGGCCTTGCCCGCTTCGGGCGAGGGTACGCCTGCCTCGATGTGGAGGTTCTCGTCGCCGCACTCGACCATGTTGACCTTGCCGCGTCGCGCCTCTGCGGCCGAAGCCACGGGCGTGAGCTGTGCGCGGTCCTCCTCCTCGAGCGTAGCGGCATAATATGCCGCAGCCTTCGGCGAGCCGTAGATCACGGGGGTGAACAATTCGGCGATACGCGCATCGGCGAAGGTGCGGAGGATAACCTCCCAGCCTATGCCGTTGGTGTCGCCTTGGGTAATTCCTATCTTGAGTCTGTAATCCGACATACTGTTCAACAGTGGTTTCAATAGGCAAATATATAAACAATTTCCGAACTACGTTCCATAATGGCGGCGGAAAAGTCCGTATCGGAAATATTTGGCCCGCATTGTCTTCACGGGCGGGGCCGCCGGCATCTACATGCGGCCGCCGGCGGCGCGGCGACGGAACTCGGCGCATACGACGGCCGCGGCCATGGCTACGTTGAGCGACTCGCTGCCGTGGCGCGAGGCGGGGTAGGGCGGTATGAGCAGCCGGTGCGTAAGGTGCGCGGCGCATGCGGGCGATATACCCTTCCCCTCGTTGCCCATGACGATGATGCCGCCCGTGGTGAGCGGTGCGGAGTATATGTTTTCGCCGTCGAGCACGGTCCCGTAGACGGGGGTCGAGGCGGCGGCCGAGAGTGCGAGCAGCGCCTCGAGATCGAGGTAGTGTACGCGCACGCGCAGTATGGCCCCCATTGTTGCCTGCACGACCTTGGGGTTGAAGCAGTCGGCCGAATCCTCCGAACAATATACATCCTCTATGCCGAACCAGTCGGCCAGACGTATTATCGTCCCCATGTTCCCCGGATTGCGCACGCCGTCAAGGGCCAACGCAAGACGTGACGCGTCAGCCGTGCGCGGCGTCTTGAATACCGGTATTCGCACCGTTGCGAGCGAGTCGTTCGGGGTCTTGAGCATCGATATGCGCTCCATATCCGCGGGGGATACCATGACGGCGCGGCCGCCGAAAGAGTCGCGTGTGGAGTATAGGGACTCGACCTCCCAGCCCGAGGCGAGGATCTCGCCTATGAGCTTGCTCCCCTCGGCCACGAAGAGCCCTGCGGCCGTGCGCGCCTGTTTGTCGGCGAGCGAACGTATGAACCGTATCTCAGATCTTGTCATGTCGCTGTTCGGTAACGGTGAATGTCTGTCCCTCGCGGGCGAGGTCCGTTGCGGGGAATACGGCGCGGCTCTCTTCGAGGAGCGGCCCGAGATCCTTATATCGCGTGGAGAAGTGCCCTATGAGGAGCCTTCCCGCCCGCGCCTTGAGCGCCACGTTGGCGGCGTCGACGGTTGTCGAATGCCCCCTCTCGCGCGCCGTGCGCCTCTCGTCGGCGGCGTATGTGGCCTCATGGTAGAGCATGTCTACGCCCTCGACCATCGATGCCAGCCGTGCCGAGTAGTTGGTGTCGGAACAGTAGGCATACGATACGGGACGGTATGGACGGTATGTCACAAGGTCGTTTGGTATCGGCTCTCCGTCCGCCCCGACAAGATCCTCGCCGCGCTTTGCCGCCACGATCTGCGCTACGGAGAGCCCGTAGCGTTCGATGGCATATTTGCTGACGTTGAGCGCGGGCTCCTTCTCGCGGAAGAGATATCCGGCCGTGGGTACGCGGTGGCGCAGCGGCAGCGACCACACCTCCAGCGAGTCGTTCTCGAAGACGATGCGGTGGGCCGTGGTGTCTACCTCGTGCCATTGTGGCTCGTACGGCAGCGCCGTGTCGAAGTACCGGAGATGCGCCTCGAGTATCTCGCCGAAGGGCCGCGGGGCGTATATCGGCAGCGGCGTGCGCTTGCCGTAGAGCCCGAGCGTCGAGATCAGCGGCAGCAGCCCGTAGACATGGTCGCCATGCAGGTGCGAGATGAATACCGCCCGCAGCTTCAGGGGGTTGATCCCCGCACGCACGAGCTGTTGCTGCACACCCTCGCCCGCATCCATCAGATAGTATTGCTCGTTTACGTTCACCGCCTGCGCCGAGGGGTGACGGTCGGCCGTAGGCTTGGCCGACGATGAGCCGAGTATGGTTACCGCTATGCTCAAGGCCTATTTGTTTTCGTTTTTTGCCGCCAGCAGGAAACGTTCGCAGTCGAGGGCGGCGATGCAGCCCGAGCCTGCGGCCGTGATGGCCTGACGGTAGTGGGGATCTTTGACGTCACCCGCGGCGAAGACACCTTCGAGCGCCGTCTTCGATGTTCCCGCCTCGGTTATGATGTAGCCTTCGGCGTCGAGTGCGAGCTTGCCGGCGAAGATCTCGGTGTTGGGGTGGTGGCCTATGGCGAGGAAGAATCCCGTGATGTCGATTACGGTCTCCTCACCCGAGGCGTGGCGCAGACGCGCACCCGTCACGCCCTCCTCGTCGCCAAGCACCTCGACGGTGTTGTACTCGAACATCACCTTGATGTTGGGCGTCTCGAATACACGCTGCTGCATGGCCTTCGATGCGCGCAGGAAGGGTTTGCGCACGATCATGTAGACCTGACGGCAGAGCGATGCCAGATATGTGGCCTCCTCGCACGCCGTGTCGCCGCCGCCCACGACGGCTACATCCTGCTTGCGGTAGAAGAATCCGTCGCATGTGGCGCAGGCGCTGACGCCGCGGCCGCGGTAGCGCGCCTCCGACTCCAGCCCGAGATAACGTGCCGAGGCTCCCGTGGCGATGATGATGCTCTCGGCCTCGATCTGCTTCTCGCCGTCGACGGTGGCCGTATAGGGGCGCTTGTCAAGGTCTATGGCCGTGACGATACCCGTACGCACGTCGGCGCCGAAACGCTGTGCCTGAAGTTTCATCTCGTTCATCAGGTCGGGACCCGTTATTCCCTTGGGAAAGCCCGGGAAGTTCTCGATCTCGGTTGTGGTTGTGAGCTGGCCGCCCGGCTCGATACCCTCATAAAGTACGGTGCCGATATTTGCGCGTGCGGTATATATTGCGGCCGTATATCCTGCGGGGCCGCTGCCTATGATAAGACATTTTACGTGTTCGGTTTCCATGGTATAAGTATTCTTTGTTTCCGTTTTAATTTTCTGCAATTATAATATTTTTTCCTCAATTTCAGTTTTGGGCGCGATTCCCTTACAGAGCCGGCTGCTTGTCTGTGAAGGCCGCTGTCTGCCGTCCCGAGTAGTCGAATACGGCCCACTCTTCGCCGCGCCGCACCTGCGAGTTTCCCGTCTCGGGGTCATAATCGACAATGTCGAATATGGGTTCTATGACATAACGCCCCTGCTTGTCGATAAGACCCATACCCGAGAGCGTCTGCACCTCGGCGCGGCCTTCGCGGAAGCCTCCCACCCACAGATACTGCGCCTCGATGACGATACGTCCCGTGCTGTCGGCAAAGCCCCAGCCGCGGGGTGCCTCGACGGGGGCGAGCCCTTCGGAGAGGGTCCCGATGCCGTATGTGCCCTCGACGGCGGGCCCGTATGGGTCGAATGCGGCGTGTTCGGCCGCGGCGGCATCACCCCTTTGTGCAATCATCGTGCGAAGGTCATCGAGAGACTTCTTGTCGCCGCCTGCGCCGTCCGTGGCGTATATCCACCTTACGGGATATAACGCGCCGTCGGCATCGATCAGTATGTTGTCCGCACGCAGATTGTTGTGCGAGACGCGGGCGCGGCGCAGCTCCCGTTCGAGGGCATCCACGGCCCCGACAAGACGTGCGGCATCCCCGCCGTCGTCGATGGCTTCGATGGCATCTGTTAGGGGCAGTCCTTGCGGCAGCGCCTCGATCAGGATATCGGATGTGAATTCCCTGCCGAGGGTGTCCTCATACTTCATCTCGTCGCAGAGGATCTCCATCTGCGGCACCACGGGCGAGACAAGGTTCCGCCTCAGGGGCGCGAAACGCTCGACGCGCACCATCGCGTTGCCCGACAGCGGCATGAAGAGCGTATATGGGCGGCCGTCGAGGCGTATGCGCATCTCGGCAAAGTAGGAGGTGCGCAGAATCCTCCCCTCGCACACGGCCGCGGCCAAACGTCGGAAGTGTGTGGCGGGGGAGCCTGTCGCCCGGCGAAGATCGTATATCGTAGCCGTCATGGTTGCGGGGGTTACTCTATGTTGGTTATGCTGCGCGAGCCGATGTTTATGATCGACAGCAGTTCTATTATCGAGGTGTTGTATCCCATGCCGTAGAATGGCGGCACGGCACCGGCACCCTTGAAGTCGCGTACGGCCTCGTCGAAGGCCTCGGGCATGATGCTCGAACACTCGGCCAGAAGGCGAGCGTATGGGTTGGCGCGTGCCAGCTCGTCGGGCATGGGGAATACCATTGCCGGGGAGGTGCTGTCGGTCGAGACGTGTATGTTGAACAACAGTACGTTGCCGTCGTCGGTGCCCAGACGCCGTATCTGGGTGCAGACGCGGCGCAACTCGTCATCGGTGCAGTCGGAGGCTTCGCCGTCGGTGATGTTTATCACCACGGGCGGGAAGCTGTCGCGGTTACTGTCGTTGGCGCACCACTCGCCCAGAAGGTCGCGCACGCGCAACAGCGCCTCATACATGGGCGTCTTGCCTGCGGCCTTGGGCAGGAGCCATTGGCGGACGCTGTGGCCTGCCAGCAGGGCTGTGCCGTCGGGGAGCGTCTCCTCCGAATAGAGTGTCTCGCACGGGGGCTGGCGGCGGGCCAGACGGTCTATGGCTATGAACCCCTCCTCGTCGAGCAGCATGCGGGCCTCGTCGCCCGAATATCCGATTACCGCCACGTCGTAGTAGTTGCGCACGCCGTCCGTACGGCGCGAGCGGTCGACCAGCTCCGTGAGCAGCGAGTTTGTTATGCGGGCCACGGCTGCCGCCTTCGACATCTCGTGGCGGCCGAAGCACACCTTCTCCTGCATCGAGCCCGACTGGTCGATGGCTATGACGAAGGCGGTGCGGTGGCGGCGTGTGATCTCCTGTGAATACATTGCTGCGCGGGTGTGGGTTTGTCTGATTATCTGATTATATACAAAGATATGTCATTTGGACGAATTAATCAACCCTGCGGCCCCAGATGGACGACATTTCGAGCGTGCGGCAGGAGCCGTCGGCGCGGCGCACGACGGTGCGTCCGTCACGCAGGGGCTTGACCGTACATCCGCGGCCGAAGGTGGCGGCGACGCTGCCGTCGCGCAGGATGAAGTGGCTGTATCCGCCCAGACCCACGAGCATGACCCCCTCCGTGGGGTCGAATCCCCAGTCGTAGAGCGGCGGTATAATCCACTGCCCTCCCGTGCGGTATCCCCACAATCCGTCCCGCTCATCGAGTTCGGGCATCGCGTCCGATGGCTCGGATGTCGCTGTATCGGTTGTGATAGTAGCGTTCTGAACGCGACATGCGGCATCCATCACGCTCTCAAGGTTGAACAGATAGGGTGTCGGTGAGGAGAGCATGCGTGTCAGGCGGTATTGCGGGGCCATGCCGCGCGAGGCGAAAAGGTCGGCCGTACGCTCCAGCTCCTCGCAATATCCTGCGGCGATGCGGCGCGGATGGAGCGGGAACTCGCGCAGAGAACGGTAGCGGGCCGTGACGTCGGGATCCAAGGCCGCGGCGTGCAGCATCACCGAGAGCAGCGCAATCGAATAGTCGTCGATATGCTTGTCGTACATCTGCGTCGTGCGCTTCGGGTGCTGATATGCTGCCGTGCCCGTTTCGGGAGCCGTGCGGCCCGCCAGCGCGGGAACGTATGCCGCATCCCAGTCGATGAACTTCATCTCCCCGTCGGGCGTGAGGATCATGTTCTCGGGTTTGAGGTCGCCGTGGGCGCGCTCCGAATGCAGAAGCCCCAGCGCGGCGCGGTCGAAGGCTCGGGCCGCGACAGAGACAGCCTTATGTGCATCCGTGCTGCATAGTAATGTGTCGAGCGTCTGCCCTGCGACATATTCGCAGACAAGACAGTCGACCCATTGCCGGCGGCCGCCCATGCCGAAGACGCATAGCTCCCGCGGATGGAACGCCGTGCCGTAGATGGCGGGCAGGTTGTCGTTCGGGCGCGTGTAACACTTCAGCCAAGCGTCGCGGCCGTCGCACCTTACATGCAGCCCTACGGCGGCGTTGCCTACGGCGTATCGGGGCCGCCCGCCCGCGAGCGGAACCTCCACACGGCGCAGCGTGCGCCAGAGAATATGGTTGTTCGACAGCGTGTCGATTATGTCGGCTATGGTTATCATCTTCGGATTGGTAGTAGCGTGTGTAAACAAGGACGGGGCGCCGCCGCGGCAGCACCCCGTCGTAATGTCGGCCGCGGAGGCTTAGTTGCAGCCGCCGCAGCAACCGTCCTTATGGTCGTGGTCACCGCCGCAGCAGTCGTGGTCATGGTCGTGGCCGCCGCAGTCGCCGTCGCAGTCGTGGCAGTGGCAGCCGCCCTGCGAGGCCAGATCCTCGGGCGTCACGTCGCGTACCTCGACAACCTCCACGTCGAAGTTGAGCACCTTGCCCGCCATCGGGTGGTTGAAGTCCATCTTGACGGTTTTGTCGCCCACCTCCATGACGCGGCCCATGAGGTGGTTGCCCTGAGCGTCGCTCATGGGTATCTGGTTGCCCACGAAGAGCATATCGTCGGCGGGCTTGCCGTCGATGACGAATATATCTTTCGGCAGGTCGACGATGGCCTCGGCTATGATCTCGCCGTAACCGTCCTTGGGCTGGAGCGTGAAGGATACCTTCTCGCCGGGTTCGAGACCCATGATGGCACCCTCGAATTTGGGCAGGAGCATGCCCGCTCCGCATACGAACTGCAGGGGCGAGCCCTCGCGCGACTGATCAGCTACCTTGCCGTCGACGGTGAGGGTGTAGTTCACCGACACCATTTTGCTGTTTTCTACTTTCATACTTTATGTTTCAATATGTTGTTTGTATTGTGTTGCGTTGTTTGCGGCCGCCGCCGTTTTGTTGTGTAAAGGTTATGTCTAATCGCAGTTGCAGCATACCAGATTGCGGTCGCCGTAACCGTTGTCTATCTTGGTGACGTAGGGGAAGAACTTGGCCTCGCGCACCCAGTCGAGCGGGAATGCCGCCTGCATGCGCGTATAGGGGTGCGGCCACTCGCCCGCGATCTCCACGGCCGTATGTGGCGCATTCACCACGACGTTGTCCTTCTCGCCGGCGGCGGCTGCAGCCTCGCACTCGCGCTTGATTGACACCAGCGCCTCGATGAAGCGGTCCATCTCGGCCTTGGGCTCCGACTCCGTAGGCTCCACCATGAGCGTCTCATGCACGGGGAACGAGAGCGTCGGGGCGTGGAAGCCGTAGTCCATAAGGCGGTGGGCTATGTCGCCGCAGTCGATGCCGTAGTCGTGCTTGAAGTTCGTCAGATCGAGTATCATTTCGTGTGCCACACGTCCCGTCTCGCCCGTATAATATGTACGGAACTCGTGGGCGAGGGCCGACGACATGTAGTTGGCGTTGACGATGGCCATTTCGGTGGCGTGGCGCAGACCCTCCTCACCCAGCATCTTGATGTAGCCGTATGTGATGGGCAGCAGCATGGCCGAGCCCCACGGTGCGGCCGCTACGGCCGTGATGCCGTCATCGCCGCCCGTGGCGACAACGGGGTGCGTGGGAAGGAAGGGCTTCAGGTGCTCCGCCACGCAGATGGGACCTACGCCCGGGCCGCCGCCGCCGTGAGGCATGGCGAAGGTCTTGTGCAGGTTGAGGTGGCAGATGTCGGCACCGATATATCCCGGGTTGGTAAGGCCGACCTGTGCATTCATGTTGGCACCGTCCATATATACCTGACCTCCGGCTTCATGTACCGCGTCGACGATCTCGCGGATACGGCTCTCGAAGACACCGTGCGTCGAGGGGTATGTAACCATCAGTCCGCACAGCTCCGAGCTGTACTCGGCGGCCTTCTTCTTCAGGTCCTCCACGTCGATGTTGCCGTTGGCGTCGCACGCGACGGTCATGATCTTCATGCCGGCCATGGCTGCCGAGGCGGGGTTGGTGCCGTGGGCCGAGGCGGGGATGAGGATTATGTTGCGGTAGCCCTGACCGCGGCTCTGGTGGTAGGCGCGGATAACCATAAGTCCCGAATACTCGCCCGCGGCGCCCGAGTTGGGCTGCAGGGAGCAGCCTGCGAAACCGGTGATCACGGCCAGATCATGTTCGAGCTCGGCGATGAGCTGCGTGTATCCCTCGGTCTGGTCGGCCGGTGCGAAGGGGTGTATGTTCTGGAATCCCGCCAGCGAGAGCGGCTGCATGAGGGCTGCGGCGTTGAGCTTCATGGTGCACGATCCGAGCGAGATCATAGAGTTGGCGAGCGATATGTCGCGCAGCTCCAGACGCTTGATGTAACGCATCATGTCGCTCTCCGAGTGGTAGCGGTTGAATACCGGCTCGGCCAGAATGGGCGAGGTGCGGCGCATGGGCACGTCACACTCCATGTCGACCTTGACATTCTTGGCCTTGCGGCCCTTGGCCTCGGCGAAGACGGCCACTACGGCATTGACCTCGTCGGGTGTGGTCACCTCGTCGAACGAGAGGCGCACGTGTCCCTCCGACGGATAGTAGAAGTTCATGCCTGCGGCCAGCGCTATGTCCTGTATTACGGCCGCTTCGGCCTCGATGTCGAGCGTATCGAATACCTGCTCTGCGGCAAGCGTATATCCCAAAGCCTTGATGGCTTCGGCGGCGGCTACGGCCGAGGCGTGTGCCGTCATGGCGGCGCGGCGCAGACCCTTGGGGCCGTTGTAGACACAGTAGAATCCGGCCATCGAGGCCATGAGGGCCGAGGCGGTGCAGATGTTCGACGTGGCGCGCTCGCGCTTGATGTGCTGCTCGCGCATCTGCAGGGCCATGCGCAGGGCCTTGTTGCCCAGACGGTCTACCGAGATGCCGATGATGCGGCCCGGCATGTTGCGCTTGAATGCCTCGCGTGTGGCCATATATCCAGCGGCGGGGCCTCCGAAGCCCATGGGGCAGCCCAGACGCTGGGTCGAGCCGACGGCGATGTCGGCATCCCACTCTGCGGGAGGGGTCATGATCGCCAGCGAGAGAATGTCGGCGGCGACGGTGACCAGAGCGCCCGTCTCGTGGGCCTTGGCCGTGAAGGCGGCGTAGTCGCGTACCTCGCCCGTAGCGGCGGGGAACTGTACGATGGCGCCGAACTCCTTGCCCGAGAATTCGTATTCGTTATAGTCGTCGATGATGAGCTCTATGCCGAATGGCTCGCTGCGCGTGAGCAGCACGTCGAGCGTCTGCGGGAAGATCTGCTTGTCGACGAAGAGCTGGCAGCGTCCCTGCTTGACGGCCTCGCGCGAACGCAGCGCATACATCATGAGCATGGCTTCGGCCGCGGCCGTGGCCTCGTCCAGAAGCGAGCAGTTGGCTATCTGCATTCCCGTGAGCGATATGATCGCCGTCTGGAAGTTGAGCAGCGCCTCGAGGCGTCCCTGCGAGATCTCGGCCTGATAGGGCGTATAGGATGTGTACCATGCGGGGTTCTCGAAGACGTTGCGGCTGATGACGGCGGGCACGGCGGCGGGGTAGTAGCCCATGCCGATGAACGAACGGAAGATGCGGTTCTTGGCCGCAAGAGTGGCAATATGTGCCGCAAATTCGTGTTCGCTCATGCCCTCGGCGGGCAGCGCGAGCGGCTTCTTGAGCCGTATCGATGCGGGTATGACCTGTGAGATGAGCTCCTCGACCGACTTGACGCCTATGGTCTGAAGCATCGCTTGCAGATCGGCCTCGTCGGTGACGCCTATGTGGCGATTCATGAACTTGTCAAACATTTTCGTAGCGTATTTTTTGTTGTCCGTATTCGGGTTCAGTGTTTTTTTCCGGTTTGTGTCGTGGCCGTCTGTCCATCCACTTGATGGGCTATGGCGCGGCGGCGGATTCTACTTTATATTTTCGTATGCTTTGCGGCCGTTTTCCATTTATTTCCCTATTCGGTGTGGCTGTTTCCATTTATTCCCGCAGGCGGCGCCGACCGTAAGTTTTTCCTCGCTTTTCATTTTCCCCTCCCCTTAATATTGAAAACTGCTGCCGCCGATAAATTCGCGCAGGATCGACGTCGGGGGTATCTCGTCGGGGGAGATGGGGACGAAGTTGTCGAGGAACTTGAGCAGTCGCTTGGTCTCGGCATACTCGACATGCGTGTCGGGCACCTCGCGCAGGATGGGCTCCACCTTGGGGCGCAGTACCGATATCTCGTAGAAGAGCGACGAGTTGAATATTGCGTCGGCATTCTCCTGATAGGGGAATATGTGCTTCTCCTCGCCGCGGCGGACGCTGGGCCAGCGCTGCAGCGTCGAGAGGGCGTTGTTGCCGCGCGTATAGTAGTCGCGCGTGATGCGGCGCAGCAGGCGGTTGTCCGTGGTGGGTATGCGCGAGAGGTTGTCCATCGACACCGACGTCAGACACGAGACGTAGATGCAGAACTTGCTGCTGCGCGGGATGCTGGGTGTCAGCTGCGGGTTGAGACCGTGTATTCCCTCCATGACTATGATCGACTTGGGGCCGAGCTTGAGCGGCTTCTCGTACCACTGGCGCGAGCCGGTGATGAAGTCGTAGCGCGGCACCTTGACGCTCTGGCCGTCGATAAGGCGTTTGAGGTCGTCGTTGAGCAGCTGCAGGTCTATGGCTTCGAGCGCCTCGTAATCGTATTCGCCGTTCTCATCCTTGGGCGTATGCTCGCGGTCGACGAAGTAGTCGTCGAGCGATATGACCACGGGGTCGAGCCCGAGTATGCGCAGCTGTATGCTCAGACGCTTCGAGAAGGTGGTCTTGCCGCTGGACGAGGGGCCCGATATGAGCACCATCCGCGTGCCGCTCGACTCGTTTGCCTGCGCTATGCGGTCGGCGAGGTTGGCTATCTGCTTCTCGTGGAATGCCTCCGCCACCTTGATCAGATCGCCGGAGTTGCCGCCCAAGACTTTGGCGTTGAGGCTGCCGACGGTGGGCACGCCCATTATCCGCACCCACATCTGGTACTCGTGGAAGACATCGAACATCTTGTCCAGATGCACCTGCAGGTCGAGTTTCGAGGGGTCGGTTCGCAGCGGCACTGCGATGTAGAATCCGTTGTAATAGGGTCGTATGTCGAACAGGTGGATATATCCCGTGTCGGGGGTCAGGGCGCCGTAGAAGAATCCCACCATGTCATCCAGACGGTAGAGGTCGCTGTAGAGGCGCGGGCGCGTGTTGAGCAGTGCGACCTTGTCGTCGAAGCCGAAACGCTCGTATATGCCGTTTACCTCCTCGGTGAGCATCGTGCGCCGCGTGATGGGGTAGCGGCGGGCTATTATGTCGGATATTCGGCGGCGCAGGGCCTCGCACTGCTCCGAATCGATGCTTTGTCCGTCCCCGAACTCGCAGTAGAAACCACTGCCGAGCGAGTGGCGTATGTAGAACTTGCGGCAGGGGAAGAGATCCCACACCGCTTTCTGCAGTATGAACGATATGGTGCGCTGGTAGACCCTGTACCCCTCGAAGGATGTGACGTCGATGAATTCGACCGTCACGGGACGCATGACACGGTAGTTGAGCTCCTTGATGCGGTTGTTGACGTAGGCCGCAAGAAAGGGGTATGGCCCCTTGTGCTCCGTCTGTCGGGCCAGATCGAGCAGGGAGGTGCCGAGCGGCGCCTGAATACGCGTGCCCGAGTTACGACATATCACTTCCACAGTGTTCTGCATGACAATCCGAAATTAAAATGTGTGTAAAGATAAGTATTTTATTCTTAACTTTGGCCGCGGAAAAAACTTTAATATGAAAAAAGCACTCTGTTTGATCATTGCGGCCGTCATAGCGGCTGCGGCATATATGGCTTGGGTGCGTTATGTATCCGAGCGCAGCATCGTCATAATCTCCACGACCGACGTCCACGCCAAGGTCGAGAACTTCCCCCGTCTGGCTACGGCCATAGCCCGCTGCCGCGATACGGTGGCCACGATCGTGGCCGATGCGGGCGACCGCTGGACGGGCAACGCGTATGTCGACATGGCGCGCGAGCCGCGCCGTCCCGTGATTGACATGATGAACGCCATGGGCTACGACGTGGCCACGCTCGGAAACCACGAGTTCGATGACGGTCAGGCGTTTCTTGGGCACATCAACTCGCTCTGCCGCTTCGACGTGGTGTGCGCCAATGTGGTGAGCGATACTATCACCTTCCCGCAGCCCGAGCCGTACAGGATATTGTGGCGGCGCGGCGTGAAGATAGGATTCGTGGGTGTGGTTACCAACAACGACCATAACAACCACCCTGCGGGCAAGGACGAGAGCTTCGTGGGCCTCACCTTCCCCGACCCGATCGAGACGGCTGCCGGGTACGGATACCTGAAGGATCGCTGCGACGTGCTGGTGCTACTCTCGCACATGGGTGACGACATGGATGCCCGCCTTGCGCAGAAGTGTACCGACTACGACCTTATCCTCTGCGGCCATACGCACTCTCTGGTCGATACGGTGGTCAACGGCACGCCGCTTGGACAGTCGGGCTACGGCGCCAAGAACATCGGCGTGACGCACATACGCATGAAGGGTACGAAGATCGCCTCGCTCGACTACCGCATCGTGCCGATCTCGGAGTTCGCCCCCGACACGCTCTACGAGCGGTGGGTTGCCGATCTTCACGACAACGAGGCGCTGAACCGCCCCGTGGGTGAGAGCCGCCGCATACTTACGCGTACGGGCCTTGCGGCATGGGAGACCGATGCCATGCGCCGCCGCTTCGACGCCGACGTGGCGTTCTATCACTTCGGAGGCATACGCTACGACTCCCTGCCCGAGCGGTCGATAAGCACCGGCGTGATATATGGTCTGGAGCCATTCTCGTCGACGCTCTATACGATGCGCATGACCCCTGCGCAGATGCGCCGAATGATCATCTCGAAATACAACGATACGGTGAACCCCACGGAGTCGCACCGCATAGACCTCTTCTCGACGACACCCTATACGATCTGTCTCGACGCGCGCGGCGAGGCGGTGGATGTCATCTTCCCCGATCTGGAGGAGGCCGACACGTGCCGTGTGGTGATGGGCGACTACATGTACAAGAACTATCGCGACATCGAGGCGACGGATGTAGTGGATGAGGGCGTGCTGCTCACCGACGTGCTGATAAACCACCTGCGCGAAAACTCCCCGATCGACTATTCGAACGAGGGCCTGCAGAATATACGTCGGGTCGAGTAGCCATTTATCCTGAAGGCCATACGGGCGGCAGCCATAACCTGTATGATGGTTTCGGCTGCCGCCCGCGTTATTTCTTTGGGAGATGAATCCCCTTAAGCGATATACTCTTCTATGTTGTTCTGCGCCATATATTCGGCGAGGGCCTTGCCGCCGTCGATGCTGGCCACGCCCTGCACGAAGACCTTGATGCCGAGCGTCGAGTCGCGCAGCGCCACGATGTTGCGCAGCGTCTCGAGTACGCAGTAGTCGCCCGCGATGCCGCATACGACCACCTCGTCGGCCGCCTTGATGGTCTCGACGCGTTTCTCGCCGGCGAAGGCCCCGTACTCCTCGCGCGAGGCATCCTTGCCCTTACGGTAGATGTCGTATGCGGGGGCTGCCGTCAAGAGTGCGAGCGGCAGCGACGCCCCCTCGGAGTATGCCACGCAGTGCATGGGCCACGGCCCGCCCTGCGCCTTGAACGAGCAGTGGTCGACGGGGTGCCAGTCGAGCGTGAATATGACGTTGTCGAATCTCTCTATGATACGCCCCACCTCGGCGGGAAGGCGTTCGCCGCCCTTGACGTAGAGCGCGCCCTCGGGTGAGTAGAAGTCCTTCTGCAGGTCTACCACCACCAGTGTCTTCATTACCTTGACGCTCATGACTTTTCGGATTGGATGTTGTACTATGGGCAAAAATAGTCAAAAAAATCGATAATGACAAGGCTTCGCCGCGGAGCCCGCAATGCCTACCGTGCGGCGTAGACGACCTTCTTGGTCTCGAAGAAGGGCTCGTCGAAGAGTTCCGATATGGGGTATTCGTGCCACGCGATGCGGGTCTCGGCCAGCTCCTGCTGCAGGTCGCCGCCCTTCAGGCAGAACATTCCGTCGTCGAGCGTGCCGTGGCGTCCGCGCTCGATCTTGTTCCATACCCATGCGACGAGCTGCGGCGTGCGCGCCACGGCCCGCGTCACGACGTAGTGGAAACGCTCACCGATCTGCTCGACACGTACGTTGCGAGCCTCGATGTTGGTTATGCCTGCCGCCTCGCATACGCCTTTGACGACAGTGATCTTCTTGCCTATGGAGTCTGCGGCCACGAAGTGCGCCTCGGGGAACATTATGGCCAGCGGCACGCTGGGGAAGCCTCCGCCGCAGCCGACGTCGAGGATGCGGGCGCCGCGGTCGAAACGGCAGATGGCGGCGATGGCGAGCGAGTGGAGCACGTGACGTACGTACAGCTCGCCGAAATCCTTGCGCGAGATGACGTTTATGCGGGCGTTCCACTCGGCGTAGGCGTCGTGCAGCGAGGCGAACTGTCGGCGCTGATGCTCCGTAACGTCGGGGAAATATTTCAGTATGGGGTCTATCATCGCTCGGTCGTTTGTTTTGTCGTGGGGCGGTGTGTGTCGCCCTCCGCCGTATCGTGATCCTGACTGCGGCGTTGTTCGGCGCGCCGCATCGCCTCGGCCGTCGAGAGCAGCCCGCATGCCGCCTGTATGTCCTCGCCGCGCGAGGCGCGGATAGTGGTGTGTATGCCTCCGGCAGTGAGGCGGTCGCGGAAGGCCTCCATCTTCTGCCGCGGGGGTGAGAAGTAGGGCGAGTCGGGTATGCGGTGGAAGCGTATGATGTTGATGCGGCAGTTCAGGCCGTTGAGTAGGCGCCGCAGTTCGCGTATATGCGCCGCCGTGTCGTTGAGCCCCTCCATGAGGATATACTCGAACGACAGCCGCCGCTGTCCCGAGAAGTCGTGCCGCCGCAGCATATCCGTAAGCTCGCGTATGGGATATGCCTTCTCGACGGGCATGATCTCGGCGCGCTGGTCGTGGAAGGGGTTGTGCAGGCTTACGGCTATATGTACCTTCGTCGCCTCGATGAGCTGCTCCAGACGCGGCGTTATGCCCGCCGTGGATAGCGTTATGCGCGTTGGCGACCATGCCATTCCCCACGGCGAGGTGAGTATCTCGAGTGCCGCCAGCACGTTGTCGTAGTTGTCCAGCGGCTCGCCCATGCCCATGAAGACGATGTTCGTGAGGCGTGCGCTCTCGGGTATTGCGAGGATCTGGTTCAGGATCTCACCCGTAGAGAGCGACCGCCGCAGTCCCTGACGTCCCGTGGCGCAGAAACGGCATCCCATGCGGCATCCCACCTGCGAGGAGACGCAGAGCGTGGCGCGCTCGCCGTCGGGTATGTATGCCGCCTCGATGAATCCCTCGTCGGGCGAGCCGAAGAGATATTTCTTGGTGCCGTCGGCCGAGACGCTTGTCCGCAGCGGGGGCGTAAGGCGCGCCTCGAAACGTCGGGCGAGCTTTTCGCGGGCGGCACGCGAAAGGTCGGTCATGGCGTCGACCTGCTGCACGCGCCGCACGTAGAGCCAGCGGGCGATCTGCCCTGCGGCAAAGGCCGGAAGGCCTTCGTCGCGGCATATCTCGCGCAGGCGGGTGAGGGTCATTCCATAGAGATTTTCCATATCGTTGGCGGCGTATGTGCGGGTGTCCGAAGCGTGGACGGCAGCAAAAGTAAAAAAAAATGCGATATTTTTACTTCCCGCGCACTCTTTATTGGAATATTATGATTATATTTGCCCAAAGAAGTGGGCCTCCAATTAGCCGGGGCGTGTGAGTTCGGATTCAGGCATGTTATCGGATGTGTCTGAATGCAGGCAAATAAATTAGAGCATAAAACTACTCAACTACCGATATTTTTAAATAGAAAACTGACAATATGGAAATTAAGAAATCGCCAGAGGCAGATCTTCAGAACAGAAAAGGTCTGTTTTTTGAAATCGGTTTAGTCATTGCCCTTGCGGCGGTGCTCGGAGCCTTCCTCTACACTCCGAAAGAGTACCGCATCGAGCAGGTGGTATCGAACGTAGTGGTCGAGGACCAGCAGATCGTCGAGGTGACGCGTCAGGAGCAGAAACCGCCTGAGCAGCCCAAGAAGGTCGAGATGCAGGTGGTTACCGACATTCTCGACGTGGTGACCAACGACACCAAGATCACCAGCGACATCAACTTCGACGAGTTCACCGAGGATATGGAGATCACGGCAGCTCCCGTCGAGGTCGAGGAGGAGGTTATCGAGGAGGAGACCCCCTTCATCCGTGTCGAGAAGATGCCTTCGTTCCAGGGCGGTGACCTGAATGCTTTCCGTAACTGGGTTCAGGGCAAGCTCCACTATCCCCAGATCGCTCAGGAGAACGGTATCTCGGGACGTGTGGTTCTGTCGTTCGTGATCGAGAAGGACGGTACGCTTACCAACATCGAGGTGCTGCAGGCACCCGACCGTTCGCTGTCGGAGGAGGCCGTACGTGTGCTCGAGACCTCACCCAAGTGGGAGCCGGGCATGCAGAGCAACAAGGCCGTGCGCGTGAAGTACACGTTGCCGGTTGATTTCCAGATTCGCAACTAATAGTTAGACGCAAGGCATCCCGCTTTTCGACGGGATGCCCTTTTTTTTTACCCCTACGGATGGCAAAATCGAAAGAGGAGAAGCAGACGCAGCAGAGTTCGGAGCATAAGGAGCGTGAGGGAGCCGCGGCGCCCGAGGCGGAGCGCCGCACACGCGCCGTCGTTGTGGCAGTAGTACGAGACGGCCAGAGTGTCGCCCAGACCGAGGAGTTCCTCTCCGAGTTGGAGTTTCTGGCCGAGACGGCCGACATAGATACCGTCTGCCGCTTTACGCAGCGCCTGCCGCAGCCCTCGGCCCGCCTCTATGTCGGACCCGGCAAGATCGAGGAGATCGCGGCATACTGTGCCGATAACGGGATCGACGTCGCCATCTTCGACGATGAGCTCTCGCCCTCGCAGACGCGCAACATCGAGAAGGCCCTGCCGTGCCGCGTGATGGACCGCACGCGATTGATACTCGATATCTTCATGTCGCGCGCCCGCACGGCATACGCCAAGACACAGGTCGAACTGGCGCATAACGAATACATGCTGCCGCGACTGGCGGGTTTGTGGACGCACCTTGAGCGACAGCGAGGCGGTACGGGTACGCGAGGCGGTGCGGGCGAGCGCGAGATCGAGACCGACCGCCGTATCGTGCGCAACCGCATAGCCAAGCTGAAGGAGGATCTGGCCAAGATCGACCGCCAGATGGCGGTGCAGCGTTCGAACCGCGGGTCGCTGGTGCGTGTGGCTCTGGTGGGATATACCAACGTGGGCAAGTCGACGCTCATGAACCTCATATCGAAGAGTGATGTCTTTGCCGAGAACAAACTCTTCGCTACGCTCGACACGACGGTGCGAAAGGTGGTCTTCGACAACCTGCCCTTCCTGCTGTCGGATACCGTCGGTTTTATCCGCAAGCTGCCGACGGAACTGATCGAGTCGTTCAAGTCGACGCTCGACGAGGTACGTGAGGCCGACCTTCTGGTACATGTGGTCGATATCTCGCACCCCAATTTCGAGGAGCAGATCGACGTGGTGAAGCAGACGCTGCGCGACATCGGCGCGGGCGACAAACCCGTATATCTCGTATTCAACAAGATCGACGCATATACCTATATAAAGAAAGATGAGGATGATCTGACGCCGGCCACGCGTGAGAACCTCTCGCTGGAGGATCTCAAGCGCAGTTGGATCGCGCGGGCCAATACGCCGTGCATATTTATCTCGGCGGCGTGCCGCACAAATATCGACAAGCTGCGGTCGGATCTCTACGGTATGGTTCGCGAGATACATGCCGGACGTTACCCGTTCAACAATTTTCTTTATTGACTTGGCCGTCCGTGGCGGTATCGTTGTAATGATCCCGAAAACAGGGATACAAGGGGAGTGCAAGTATGCCGCGGCGGGATTATGTTAAGCCGATAATGAGACCGCGGCATGGTTATGCGGAGTCGACGGGGAGGGGATAACATGGAGAGAGACGAAGACTATAAGGAGACAATAAGGAGGTTTACAAAAAGACCATAAAATTAACACAAAGCAGGATATGATTCACATTCTGAACAAGGAGAACACTATTCTCAACAAATTCATCTCTCAGATCCGGGACAAGTCGATACAGAAGGACTCGATGCGGTTCCGCCGCAATATCGAGCGTATCGGCGAGGTCATGGGTTACGAGATCTCGAAGACGCTCAACTACAAGACCCACATTATCGAGACGCCGCTGGGCGAGGCCCCGGTCGAGATGATAAGCGATCAGATTGTGGTTGCGACGATCCTGCGTGCGGGACTGCCTCTGCATCAGGGCTTCCTGAACTATTACGACGATGCGCAGAACGCCTTTGTCTCGGCCTACCGCAAGAGCAGCAAGGACGGCAAGTTCACCGTGAAGGTGGAGTACATATCGTGCTGCAGCCTCGAGGGCAAGACGATGCTGCTTGTGGATCCGATGCTGGCTACGGGTACGTCGCTGGTGCTGGCATACGAGGCTCTGTGCGAGAAGGGCGGCCAGCCGGCACATACGCATATCGCCTCGGTCATAGCGAGCGAGCAGGGTGTGGATTATGCGACGAAACACCTGCCGTCGAAGGATACGACGCTCTGGGTCGGTGCCGTGGATGCCGAACTCACGTCGCGTGCATATATCGTTCCGGGCATAGGCGACGCGGGCGATCTGGCCTTCGGTGAGAAGCTCGGATAGGACGGCGTGCGGCGCAACATGCCGTGCGGTTCGGCGCTTGGGGAGGTACGAATATCACGCCCCAATGTTTGGAGAGTTGTCGGAGGGTGGTCGCTTAAGGCCGAATGATCTCCGTTGAAATGCGGCGACGCGGATTCCCGGATAAAAGGGAATCCGCGTCGCGTCTGTTTCGTGCAGGGTCTTCGCGTTATGATGATGTCTGCGGCGTGCGCCTCTGACGCGGCAGAACCCTATTTTGCGGTGAAGCGCCACGAGTCGAAATCGAAGAGATTCTCGCCCTCACCCTTGAAGATGAGATAGAGGTCGTGCTTGCCGTCGACCTTTGAGACCTTGGTCTTCACTTGCGTCCACGGCTGCTTGCCATGGGCCTTGCCGACGGGACATACACCTATGACGGGGCCGTCGATGCTGTCGATGCGGAGTTCTATGGCGCCGCTTTCGGCGGCGTTGGCGACGGCAGCCTCGAAGCGTTTGGCTCCGGCGGCGAAGTCGGCTTCACGTACCTTGATGTAGTCGCCGTCGTCGATCTTCGTGACGTAGACGCGGCGTGTGGAGTCACAGGCTACATCCACACCCTCACACCACGCTATGGTCTCGGCCTGAGTGTCGAGGTAGGGGTCGAGCTTCCCTACGCTCCTTGCGATGCCGGCCTTGCTGTGCTTGAGTTCGGGTATCGAGCCGTCCTCGTTGAAGATCAGGGGAATGATATTTACGGCACGGCGTTTCTCGTGACCTTCGGGCAGATCCTCGTTCATGTAGAAGAAGTACCATTGGCCCTTGTATTCCGCTACGCCCGGGTGGTTGCCCATGCTCCCCTGCTCGAATGCCTTCATCACGACACCTCCGTATTTCCACGGACCGAGGGGCGAGGTGCTCGTAGCGTAATAGATGTGTTCGGGCACGTGCGCCGCATACATCAGATAGTAGATGCCGTTGCGCTTGAATATCCACGGGGCCTCCTCATAGTCCGAGCCGAAGGCCTCCCTGTCCTTGATCTCGAAGGTGATGATGTCGCCCGAGAATGACACCATGTCTTCGTTGAGCTTGACGCAGTAGAGGGCGTTGTTGCCCCAGTACATGTATGCCTGCCCGTCGTCGTCGATGAAGACCGTAGGGTCGATGTCGGCATTGGCACGGTGCGAGTCGGGTGTCATGTCGTCGGTTATGAGCGGATCGGATTCACTGCGTGCGGGTGCGTAGGGGCCTGTCGGCGAGTCGGACACGGCCACGTCGATCATGTGTTTGCCGTTGCGGGTGTCGTCAAGCGTTACATAGAAGTAGTATTTGCCGTCACGTTCCACCATCTGCGCGGCCCATGCGCCGTAGGGGTTGGCGTGCGGGAAGTCGGCCGCGCGCATGACAACGCCGTGATTTGTCCAGTTGACCATGACGGAGGATGAGTATGCAACCTAGTGCGGCATGTTGAACCAGCCGCCGACACCCGCCTTGTCCTCACCCACAAAGGCGTAGATACGGTCACCGACGACCGTGCAGGCGGGGTCGGCGGTGAAGGCGTCGGTGAAGATCGGGTTCTGTCCGGGTATGCGCCCACGTCCCGCGCCCTCGATCGCAAGGTCGCGCATACGTCCGTTGCGCACTTGCAGCGAGTTGGGGAATCCGCCCGGGAATCCGTGCCCGACGACCCATCTCGAGACGTTGTACGGCAGGGCGTAACCCTTGTACACGGCGCTCTGCGAGGCCTCCGCACCGTTATCGCACGCGCGGACGGTGAGTGTCAATGTCGAACGTTTGCGTTTGGGGTTGTATTGCGATCGGACGGCGATGTCGAACCAGCGGCCTTTGGTGACCCTCTCGCCGGCGAAGATACGGTGCAGCTCTCCATTGCGGTCCTTGATCTCGGCGAAGATCTGCTCCGTCGATGGGTCGTAGCCGACGGTCAGGTCGGCGTATAGCTCGCCGCGGCGACCCTCCTTGCACAGGGCCGCCTGTTCCGTGAGCAGGGTGTTGAAGCATGCCGAGAACGACACCCCGAATGTCGTGCGCATGTCGGCGTAGAAGAGTGGGCTGTTGCTTCCGGCCGCCGCCGGGATTCGGTCCCGGCGAGTCGGATGATGGGCTGCATGGCGGTATATGCAGCGGTATTACCGCTTTACGATGACGCTGCGCGTAGCGGGGTCGAAGGTGACGTTTGCCGAGGCGAAGAGCCTTTCGAGATGGCCGCTGCGTACGGTCTGCTCGACCGTCTGCAGATAGAGGTGCGGGGGCGCGATGAGGGCTATGTCGTCGCAGAGGTTGAGAGCTATGTCCAGCTCGTGGGTCGAGAAGAGTATGCACTTGTCCTGTCCGTGCGCCAACTCGGCCAGAAGCGTGCACAGTTCGTAGCGGTTGGGCATGTCGAGGAAGGCCGTGGGCTCGTCGAGCAGGATCACGGGTGTCTGCTGCGCCAGCGCACGCGCTATCATGATACGCTGGCACTCGCCGTCCGACATGCGGTCCATCGTGCGGTCGGCGTAGTCGGCCATGCCGACCGTCGCGAGCGATTGCTCGACAATCTCGGCATCGGTCTGCTGCATGCGCCCGATCCAGTTGGTATAGGGGGCGCGCCCGAGCGCCACGACATCACGGCATCGCAGGTCGGCAACACGCACGCGTTCCGTCGTTACCGTAGCTACGGTAAGGGCCATGCGTGCGGGTGTGTACTCCTTCACGTCGCGGCCGTCGATTGTGATGTGTCCCGACATGACGGGCTGCACGCCTGATATGGCACGCAGCAGCGTACTCTTGCCCGTGCCGTTGCGGCCGAGCAGGGCAGTGAGGGCTCCGCGCCGTATCTCGGCGTCAGCCCCTGCGACGAGGGTGCGGCTGCCGTAACCGAGCGAGAGATTTTCGAGACGTATCATCCGTGCAGTGTGTTTTATACTATATTCCTGTTTCGCACGACAACCCATACGACGACGGGTATTCCGAGCAGTGCCGTTATGGAGTTTACGGGCAACGCCAGCAGCTTGGCCACCATGTCGCACAGCAGCAGCGACGCGGCGCCCGTGAGGGCGGCGGCGGGCATGAGCGTACGGTGGTCGGCGTTGCGGAAGATGACGCGCGCGACATGGGGCATGGCCAGACCGATGAATCCTATGGGGCCGCAGAAGGCTGTGACGGTACCTGCAAGGAGCGTTGTCGAGAGGAGTATTATCGAGCGCGAGCGGCGCAGGTCGAGTCCCATCGAGCGGGCGTAGTTCTCACCCAGAAGCAGCATGTTGAGTGACTTTATGGCGGCTACGCCGAGGGCGGCTCCCGCCGCCACGGCGGGCAGCAGCAGCGCCAGCTGCGTTGCGGTGACGTCGCCGAGCGAGCCCATGGTCCAGACGACGAAGCTCTTGAGCGCCTCCTCGGCGCTGAGGTATTGCAGTATCTGCACTATGGCGCTCACGCCCGAGCTTATCATCATACCGAGGATGAGTATCACCATTATGTCCTTTATGCGGGTGCTTATTGCGGCGACAAGGGCGAGTGTGGCGGCGGCACCGATCCACGCGGCGCCTGCCACGCCGAGCGACGAGAGCCATGCATGCCCCGTAAGGCCCAACATCGGGGCCCCGAGTATGAAGAGCGCCACGCCGAGGCTTGCGCCCGAACTTACGCCCAACACGTATGGGCCGGCCAGAGGGTTGCGGAAGAGCGTCTGCATCTGCAGGCCGCTCACGGCCAGCGCGGCCCCCGCGACGAGTGCCACGACGGCCTTCATGAGGCGTATGTCACGTATGATACGGGCGGTTGTGGGGTCGCACTCGCCGCCCGTAAGCGCTGCCCACACATCTCTTATGGGTATCGATACCGACCCTACGGCTATGTCGGCGGCAAAGAGTACCGCTACGGCTGCCGTGAAGAGTATAAAGAGTATCGTGGTGCGCGATTTCATCCGTTGCGTGCTATTCGATGCGTTTGTAGTAGTAGAGTTGGTCGTCGGTGATGCCGGCCTCGGGATGGAACACCCCGATCAGGTCGTGCAGCACCACGTCGGGGTGCACGACGCTCGACTCCCAGAAGTCGTTGCCGCCGGCGGCCGTCATGCGGCGGTTGCAGTTGTATATGCGGCCGCGGCGCACGCACTCTACATCGGCAAATTTGGGATGGCGGCTGCGCAGCTCGGCCAGCGAGGCGATCTGTCCCACGTTGATCCAGCAGTCGGCCTGCGAGGCCATGAGGTATGCCTGCTCGACATCGACGGTTTCGGACTTGTCGCCCGTATCGTTGCGGTAGATGTAGTCGCCGCCCGCATCCTCTATGAGGCGGGCCATGTAACTTGACGTCGAGGGCATGAACCAGCTGTCGCCGTATGGTGCGTTTATCATGACGCGCGGTCTCTCGGGCATGGCGGCGGCAGCGCGCCGCAGCGAGTCGTAGCGCGGCGGCAGCAGTGCGAAGGCTTGCTCGGCGGCCGTACGCGCGCCCGTGATCTCGCCCATGGCCACCATCCATTCGGCCTTGCCCAGAGGCGAGGACTCGACATACTCGCCCACGTAGGCGTAGGGTATGCCCAGCTCGCGCAGCTTGGACTCCATGCCGCTGGGCCCCGTTACGCCGTAGAGCAGAACGAGATCGGGTGCGAGGGCCACGATACGTTCATAGTCGACGTCGGGTTCGTATCCCACGTCGGCGATGGCGTCGCGGTGGGCGTTTACATAGGGGTCGGAGATGAAATCGAGACCCGACACGCCGACTATCCGGTCACTGCAGCCGATGGCGCCGAGCATGGCTACGTGCGTCGACGACATGCAGACGATACGCCGTGCGGGTTTCTGGATGCGTTGCATGTCGGGATCTGCCGCAAGGTTTGTATCGCCTATGATCAGTCTGCGGCGCTCCGGGCCCGAGCCCTGCCACGGCGATGAGGTCTCTATAAGTACGGCATCGCCGTCGGGTGTGCCCGTTATGGCGAATCCCGTGGCGTAGTGCGGGGTGTATATCTGACGTGTGAAGGCCTCCGTCGATGTTGCCGTGCGGCGGCCGCATGCAGAGGCTATCAGCGCTGCTATGGTTAGAACGATATATGCCGTGTGTCTCATCTCTCGCGTATGTCTTTATGTATTGTCTGGAGCAGGGCCTTGCCCTCGTCGGTCATGCGTCCGACGCAGCCGTCGTTCCCCGTGCGCTCGACGACCTTCTCGCCCGTGCAGTCGTATATTACGTGCCCGCATCCGGAGATCATGCCGAAGCCGTTGTTGAAGGTCCAGAATCCGAAGTGCGGCTGCGCGGGGTCGAGGATATTGCGGCTGAAGGTGAACGCCGAGGTGTCGATATGCATTTCGGCGAGCAGCGTCGCGGCCAGATCGCTCTGCGAGGCGTAGGTCTCTATGACGGCGGGCTCACGCACGGCGCCGCCCATCCACAGCATCGGTATGCGCTGCCGTGCCACCGATCCCGCCTCCAGACCCTCGGGATAGCCTATGCCGTGGTCGGCAACGAGGATTATGAGCAGGTTGTCCCACAGGGGCTTGCCGCGCCATGAGTCGATCATGCGGGCCACGCACTCGTCGGTGAAGGCGGCGGCATTGAGGATCTTGTTGTCGAGACGGTGGTAGGGTACGTCGAAGGGTTCGTGTGAGCTGAGCGTGAGCAGCGTAGCGAAGAAGGGGCGTCCGTCGGCGGCGAGCTGTTCGACCTGACGGGCGAAGAGCGGGCAGACAACGTCGTCGGCATATCCCCACTGTGCGGGCGCCACGTCGAAATGCATGTCGCGTTGGTCGGTTATACGCTCCACGCCCGTGCCGTAGAGGTACGAGACCGTATTGGTGAAGTCGGCGTCACCGCCGTATGTGAACGTTGTGGCATAGCCTTCGGCCTGCAGCGAACGCGCTATCGACGGCAGTGTCTGGGCCTTGTGCGGCAGCTTCATGATCGACATGACGGGCTGTGCCGGATATCCGCTCATGACCGCCACCTGTCCGCGGTCGGTGCGGAACGAGTTGGCGTAGATGTTCTCAAACCAGAGACCCTCCTGCTTGTAGCCGTTGAGGTGGGGTGTGACCTGCTCGCCGTCGACAACCTCGTCGGTGATGGTGCGGCCGAAACTCTCGAGAAGGATCAGCACAACGTTCGGACGTGTCGTGGTGAGCAGTTCGGGCATGCGGTCTGAGGGGGCCGTACCTCCACGCAGAGGCTCGAACAGGGCGGCGCGCTTCGGCTCGTCGTAATATTCGTAGTCGTAGAGTCCGTCATCGGACTGCACGGCCGACGAGAGGAAAGAGAATACGGGGTTCGTGGCGGCATGGTTCAGGATCATGCGGTCGCTGAAATATACCTTGCTGACGTTTGCGGGCGAGGTGCCCGTACCTCCGCGTATGGCCAGAAAGAGCAGGCCGCCGCCGAAGAGCAATATCAGCGTCGAGCCTATGCGGCGCCACAGCGTGAGGCTGTCGTTGGAATATAGCGTTATGAGACGTCGGTAGACGAAGACCATAAGCGCCGTATAGATGGTTATGACGATCATCTGCGGCCACACGTCGCTCCAAGTGATGCTGGCGGCGGCCTCCTCGGGTGTCTTGAGATACAACAGGATGGTGTCGTCGAGGCGGAAGCCCCAATATCGGTATAGGGCAAGATCGACGGCGACGATTACGGCGACGGCGACCGATATGACACCGAAATATATATTGAGCACACGGCGTACTGTCCGCTCCGAGAGGGGCACCCACACCGTGGCTATCATCACCAGAAGCGGTACGACACAGACATATCCCGCCGTTGTGGAGTCGAGCTGCAGCCCGTGCCACGACACGGCGAGCAGCTCCGAGGCCGAGGCGTCGGCCGCAAGCTGGGCGTACCACAGCAGGAAGAGTGGTTTTTGGAGCGCCATGAGCAGCACCGTGGCGATGAATAACGCCGCTATGAATAGTATTTTACGCAACATCTGCGGTTACGGATTGGTTTGACGTCTGCAAAGATAACGGTTTTCGGTGAGAATTTCGTGTGGCGCTGTCGCGCTCCCCCGCCTTATGCCTTCTCGCCCTCGATGATGAAGCGGCACATGCGCTCGCGGGCGCGGTGGATGCGGGTCTTGACCGTGCCCATCGGCATGTGGAGTTTCTCGGCGATCTCCTCGTAGGAGAAGTCGTCGATGAAACGCATGACGAAGAGTCGCCGGTACTGTTGCGGCAGCAGCTCGATGTAGCGCTCGATCTGCGAGCGTTGCTGCGTGTTGATGAGGCTCTCCTCGGGCGAGGGGGCGCTCGATGCCGGCGCCGAGAACTTGCCGTCGATGGATATGTCCTCCTGACGCTTGCGCTCGAAGTCGATATGCGTATTCTTGGCTATGGTGTAGAGCCATTGCCCGAAGGTATATTCGGGCGAGTAGCGGTGGAGGTTGGCATATACCTTTATGAATGTCTCCTGCAACAGGTCGTCCGTATCCTCTGGCGGGGTCGAACGTTGCAGGAACAGACGCCGTATGGCGTCGCGGTAGCGGTTGAAGAGGTATTCGAATGCCGTATGGTCGCCCGCGAGGGTGAGCTCCACAAGGCGTCTGTCGTCGGCGACGATGTAGTCGGCTATCTCCATACTCCGGGCACTTTACGCACGAGCGATAGCCGCAGGGCCATCATCATGAACGGATTGATGAGGTCGAAGATGAAGAATCGCAGCGCTACGCCCTGCTCGCCCACGCGTTTGGCTATCGACCGTATGCGGTATAGCGCGGCGGCGTAGCGCAGCAGTACGAGCAGTGCGGCCGCGGCCTTGAACTCCACGGGCATGAATATGATTGCCGCGAGAGCGGCCAGCAGGAACAGCGTCTGGCTGCCGAGGTCCCACTCTATGGCCGTGCGTACGCGGCGCGGGTAGAACTCGTATGCCGAGCCGTAGTATCGCAGCCGCCCGAACCACCAGCGCAGCCCGCCCCACGGGTGCTCGATGGTGCTGCCCTTGGCTATGAGCACGACGCTGACATTGTTGCGGCGGGCGACCTTCTGTATGAAGAGGTCGTCCTCGCCGATGTTCATGTTCAGGTGTGTGAAGCCCTTGTTGGCGAAGTATAGCTCCTTGGTGAAGCCTATGTTGTGGCGGATGCCGCGGTAGGTGTTGCGGCTGACGGCCTGCGTGAGCCAGTAGACCGACATCTGCAGGCGCGAGAGACGCATGAGGTAGTTGCCCAGACCCTTCGCCGGCTCTATGGCCGTGTATCCTATGACGATCTGCCCGCGCATGAAGGCCTTGCCCATCATGGCGAGCCACTGCGTCGAGGCGGGTGTGGCGCTGGCCGTGGTGAGCAGCAGATGGTTGTACGAGGCCGACTTGATACCCACGTTTATGGCCATCTTGACCGATATGGGGAAACGGGGGTTGTATTCGATCTTTGTGACCGTAAGGTTGGGGTAGTTGAGGCGCTGGCGCGTGAGCTCCTCGTAGAAGTCGCCGTCGGCGCCTACATATACCACAACCACCTCGAAGGGGGCGGAATACTCCTGTGCGAAGAGCGCCGGAAGACGCTCGTCCAGATAGTCATAGTCTTCGGAGAAGAGGGGTACGATGATCGAGACCGAGGGTTCGGCCTCGAGGATCTTCTTGCGGCGCGAGTTGCGGAAGCGGACGATGCGTCCGTAGAGGACGATATGGTAGTATAACTGTACGAAAAACAGTATCATTATCGACGCTGCCAAAGCCGTACCCTGCCATCCGTAGTGTTCGATTATGGTGTCGAAGTAGTGCATTTTTCGGAAACGGTATAATCATGCAAATATACTCTTTTCGTACGAAATGTCATAACGCTCGGAGCAAAAAAAGAGCCCTCGGCCGGAGGCTCGGAGGTTGTATTTTACGTAAAGAATCGCTATCTTTATAGCGGCGGCCCGAGAGGGTCGGACATTGAAAAACAACTTGCACGTATGAGATACGACAGATTGCTTCTGCCGCTGACGCTGCCCCTTGCCGGAGCGGCCGCACAGCAGGCTTCGGCGCAGGCTGCCGCGGCGGCCGGGCGGCCCAACATCATCCTGTTCATGGTCGACGACATGGGGTGGCAGGATACCTCGCTGCCCTTCTGGAGCGAGCGCACCTTCTACAATGACCGTTACGAGACGCCCAACATGGAGCGTCTGGCGCGGCAGGGTGTTATGTTCACGCAGGCATACGCCTGCAGTCTGAGCTCGCCCACGCGCTGCAGCCTCATGACGGGGAGCAACGCCGCGCGCCACCGCGTGACCAACTGGACGCTGCGCAAGGGCGTGACGACCGACGCGGCGGATGACCGTCTCGCCTTCCCCGAGTGGAACTGCAACGGCATAGCCCAGAGCGAAGGTACCGATCTTACATACGTGGGGACGAGTTTCGTCGACCTGCTGCGCGCGGGCGGATACCACACCATACATTGCGGCAAGGCGCACTGGGGTGCCATCGACACCCCGGGCGAGAACCCGCACCATTTCGGCTTCGAGGTCAACATCGCGGGCCACGCGGCGGGCGGGCCGGCCACTTACCTGAGCGAACGCAACTACGGCTACGATGCCGACGGCCGTCCGCAGGGCCTCTTTGCCATACCCGGGCTGGAGAAGTATTGGCAGTCGGGCACCTTCCTTACCGAGGCCCTGACGCGTGAGGCGATTGCCGCCATGGAGAAGGCCGTGCGATACGACTGCCCGTTCTATCTCTACATGTCGCACTACGCGATCCACGTGCCGATCGACCGTGACATGCGTTATTACGAAAAGTATCTGCGCAAGGGCCTCTCGGCAAAGGAGGCGGCCTACGCCTCGCTTATCGAGGGTATGGACAAGAGTCTGGGCGATATAATGGATTGGCTCGAACGGAGCGGCGAGGCCGACAATACGATCATCATCTTCATGAGCGACAACGGCGGGTTCTGTTCGAGTACGGGCTGGCGCGACGAGCCGCTCTATACGCAGAACTATCCCCTGACCTGCGGCAAGGGCTCGGCCTACGAGGGCGGCATACGCGAGCCGATGATCGTATCGTGGCCGGGAGTCACGGCGGCGGGGACGCGCTGCGACAGCTATGTCATGATCGAGGATTTCTTCCCGACGATACTCGAGATGGCGGGCATCGAACGCTGGGAGGTGCCGCAGACGGTCGACGGCGTAAGTTTTGTGCCGTTGCTGACGGGGCGGGGCGACCCTTCGCGCGGACGCTGCCTCTATTGGAACTTCCCCAACAAGTGGGACGGCGGCGACGGCCCGGGCGTGGCGCCTACGGCAACGGTGCGGTGCGACAACTGGAAACTGATATACTTCTACAAGGACGGCCATAAGGAGCTTTACGACATCCCGAACGACATAAGCGAGAAGCACGACCTTGCGTCCGAGCACCCCGACGTTGTGCGGCGGCTGTCGAAGAGGCTGGGAGAGTTCCTGCGCCGCAGCGGCGGCCAGCGCCCGACGTTTAAGGATAGCGGGCAGCCGTGTCCGTGGCCCGACGAGATCTGACAGCGGGATATGAACAGAGGGGGAGGATTCCACGCATGGAATCCTCCCCTCTGTTTGGTATTTGGCTTTTGGGCTATTTCGCGGCGCGCGCGGCCTCGAGGGCAGCGGTGGTGGTGTAGTACTTGGCCTTCATCTGCGAGACCTCCCAGTCGGGTATCTTGCCGTCGATGAGATATTGCAGGTAGACCTTCATCACCGAGCTGAAGCGCGTCTCGTGCGTCTTGACCAGAGCGTCGGGAACGATTACATGCCACTCCTTCTCGCCGCTGGGCTCGATGTCGAGACCCGGATAGCGGTCTGCGATCGAGGCCAGAGCCGCACGCAGCTCCTTCTCGAAGACGGCCGTGTCGTCCGTCTTGCAGGCGACGTAGAGCATGGGCTTGTATCCCTGCTCGGCGCCCTGACGTATCATGACGTCGGCCTTCGAGCCCTTGATTACGGAGTAGTGGGTATCGCCCGTGCCTTCGTTCTCAACCTCGGCCATGAAGTTCCAGATGACGCTGACGCGTACGTTCACGCCGTTCAGACGGTAGTTTATCTCGCCGTTGGAGTAGACACGCAGCGTGTCGTCGACGATATCCTTCTTCAGGAAGTCGGGGTATGACTCCTTGCCCGAGACCAGACGGTACTTGTCGAGGGGTATGTCGGTGGTCCAGCGGCGCGCCGAGGTGATCTCTACCTGCGAGGCATAGTCGATGGGCTGTTCGGGCATGACGGTGCACTGTACGAGGTCGACCAGATGTGTTGTCACGTCGACGATGCCCTCACCCTGCTGCTCGACATCGAAGTACCACTCGGGACGCGTGAGCGGCTGCCCCGAAACATATTTGAAGAAGTGGTGTACGCTCTCCTTGGTGATGGCGGGATCTTCGGGCGTACCCTTCTCCAACTCGCCGAATAGCGATGGCATGCCTACCAGCACACGCTGCAGTTCGTTGTTTATCTCCGAGCGCTCGGTCATGATGTCGTAGACGAGCACACCCTTTGCGGCCGCTTCGTCGAGGGTGCTCTCCAGCAGGCGGAAGTTCTTGCTGTCGATGGCCATGGGCTTGTCCGAAAGGACATTGATTCCGGCATCGACGGCCGCCTTGACATATCCCGTCTTCTTGCCGTTGTTGCCCGCGAGTACCACGACGTTGCCGCGGTGCTCCGAGATCATCTTCTGCAGGAAGTCGGTGCCCGTATATACCTGCTCGTTCCACGACGTTGGGTTGTCGGCGCGCCCGTTGTAGAGCTTGATGCGGTCGAGATGCATGGTCACATCCTCTCCCTCGGGGGCATAGACATATACCGTGGGGTCGACCTGATCGTACATGTACATCTGTACGAGGGCGGCATGGAAGTGCCCGGGGTCGAGCGTCAGAAGTTTCACTTCGCCGCGGCTGCCGTCGAAGTGTTGTGTGGCGGGTTGCTGCTGCGCACAGCCGCCGAGGGCTGCAGCCGCGCACAGCGTCAGGATAGTTTGGATCTTCATTGTATTTGATGTTTTGGTTACGGTCGGTTCGGCATGCAGACATCGGGTTCCGGTGTGCTCCCCGTGTACAAAGATACGAAAAGCCGCGGCAGGGACAACCCGAAAATTGAAGTTTTTTCGAATCGGTCTCTGCCGCGGGTATTTTGCGTGCGTTTACGTGTGGCGCCGCCGTGCGGTATGGCGTGCGCTTCAGGGGTTAAATTTCCGCTCCGGCTGTTGCGCGGCGCAGTACGGGTACCACGTGCCTGATGCAGTAGATGACGGCGGCGAGGGCGATGGCACCTCCGACATACCCTATATATCTTATGCCTATGCCGTCGCATACCGAGCCGCCGACAAGGGCTCCGGTGCCGATACCGACATTATATATGCCCGAATATATGGACATGGCGACGGCGGTGCCCTGCGGGGCGTGGCGTATAATCTCGGACTGGAACGAGAGGTTGAAGAAGTTGATCGACAGTCCCCACAGCATACACTGCAGGAAGGCGCTCCACTCTGTGCAGGATGCGGGCAGCAGCATCAGCAGGCAGAAGCAGAGTCCGGCGACGGCCATCTTGAAGAAGGTCTCGACATTGTTGTTGTAGTGGCGCGAGAAGATGAAGCTGCCGACGAGGCCTACGGCGCCGAAGAGTGTCAGTACGACGGTTATGGCGTTGTTGCCGAGGCCGGCGATGCGCGACAGGAAGGGTTCGATATAGCTGTATGCGGTGAAGTGTCCCGATATGGCCACGAGTGTGAGCAGGTAGATTCCCCACAGGGAGGGTGTCTTGATCAGAGCAGGGAGTTTGCGCAGCGAGAAGTTATTGTCCGAGGGGCTCTTTTTGAGCACTGCGGCCAGAAGACACAGTACCCCTGTCGCGACGGCGGCGATGATGAGGAACGTGACGCGCCATCCTACGGCTATGCCTATCGCGCGGCCGAGGGGCAGGCCTACGATCAGCGCTATGGATGACCCGGCGACGACGATGCTCAGGGCCGTGGAGCCCTTGCCTGCGGGGGCTACGCGCACGGCCAGCGGGGTGACTATCGACCAGAAGATGGCATGTGCGCATGCCACGCCCATACGCGAGAGCATGAGCATGTGGAAGTCGGGCGCTATGCCCGAGAGGATATGGCTCGCGGCGAAGAGGGTGACGATGCCGAGGACGAGCCTGCGGCTTTCGGTCTTGGCGAAGATGAGCATCAGGGGCAGCGACGTGAGGGCTACGGCCCACGCGTAGACGGTTATCATGATACCGGCGTGCGACTCCGATATGCGGAAGTCGGCGGCTATGTCCGAGAGCAGCCCTATGGGTATGAACTCCGAGGTGTTGAAGATGAAGGCCGAGCATGTGAGGGCTATGACAGGCAGCCACTCTCCGATGCTGTGTTTGAGGCTGTTGACGGTCGGTGAGAATCTCTTTGCGGCCGTATCCCGAATGTTTGAGTTACGCATGGTTCGATCCGTTTAATCGAATTAAAGGTGCGCAAAGATAGTGAAAGCCGAGCGCAGAGACAAATAGAAAAACGCAGTTTTTCAAGATTTGGCTATGCCGAGGCGCATCCTGTCTAAGATAAAATCAAAGATAGTGAAAGCCGAGGGCAGAGGCAAATCGAAAAGCTGGCGGCTGAAAGACAGATGTTCATGATTTTTCTGCGTCCGGGCGCCGTTGGCGGCGAAATATTATGTGCGGAGGTAAAAAATAGGGCGGGAAATATTGCGGTTTGCGGAAATTGACCTATATTTGCAGGCCGTTGCGCGCGTGCGCGACGCAAGAACTGAATTATTAACCTTTTAACGAGCGATTGCATCGCAAAAAATTTCCACATCATGGAAGAAAACAAGAAAGTAGCAAACGAGAACTTCGACTGGAATGCGTATGAGAACGATCTGGATCTCTACGGTGGCCAGAACAAGGAGGCCGTAACCGAGGCCTATGACAAGACCCTGTCTAACATCGCCGTGGGCGAGGTTGTCGAGGGTACGGTTACCGAGATCAACAAGCGCGAAGTTACCGTTAACATCGGCTACAAGAGCGAGGGTATCATCCCCATTTCGGAGTTCCGCTACAACCCCGACCTGAAGGTAGGCGACAAGGTAGAGGTCTACGTAGAGTCGGTTGAGGACAAGGGCGGCGCACTGGTTCTCTCGCACAAGAAGGCCCGTCAGCTCAAGAGCTGGGATCGTGTGAACGAGGCCCTGAACAACGACGAGGTCATCAAGGGTTACGTAAAGTGCCGCACCAAGGGCGGTATGATCGTCGACGTATTCGGAATCGAGGCCTTCCTGCCCGGTTCGCAGATCGACGTGAAGCCCATCCGCGACTACGATATGTATGTCGACAAGACCATGGAGTTCAAGGTGGTCAAGATCAATCAGGAGTACCGCAACGTCGTGGTATCGCACAAGGCTCTTATCGAGGCCGAGCTCGAGGCCCAGAAGCAGGTCATCATGTCGAAGCTCGAGAAGGGTCAGATCCTCGAGGGTACTGTCAAGAACATCACCAACTACGGTGTATTCATCGACTTGGGCGGTGTGGACGGCCTTATCCACATCACGGACCTGTCGTGGGGCCGCGTAAACCACCCCGAGGAGATCGTTCATCTGGACCAGAAGCTCAAGGTCGTTATCATCGACTTCGACGAGCAGAAGAAGCGTATTGCTCTGGGTCTGAAGCAGCTTACGCCCCATCCGTGGGAGGCTCTGGATCCCAACCTCAAGGTTGGCGACAAGGTCAAGGGCAAGGTTGTCGTCATGGCCGACTATGGTGCCTTCGTCGAGATTGCGCCGGGTGTCGAGGGTCTGATCCACGTATCGGAGATGTCGTGGAGCCAGCACCTGCGTTCGGCACAGGAGTTCCTCAAGGTAGGTGACGAGGTCGAGGCCGTAATCCTTACGCTGGACCGTGAGGAGCGTAAGATGTCGCTTGGCATCAAGCAGCTCACGCCCGATCCGTGGGAGGGTATCGAGACCAAGTATCCCGTGGGCACGAAGTGCAAGGCCAAGGTTCGCAACTTCACCAACTTCGGCGTCTTCGTCGAGATCGAGGAGGGTATCGACGGTCTGATCCACATCTCGGATCTGAGCTGGACCAAGAAGGTAAAGCACCCGAGCGAGTTCACGCAGATCGGTGCCGATATCGACGTGGTTGTTCTTGAGATCGACAAGGAGAACCGCCGTCTGAGCCTCGGACACAAGCAGCTCGAGGAGAACCCGTGGAACGAGTACGAGAGCAAGTATGCCGTAGATACCATCCACAAGGGTACCATCACCGAGATGACCGACAAGGGTGCCGTCGTATCGCTGGGCGACAACATCGACGGATTCGCTCCCGCACGTCAGCTCGTAAAGGAGGACGGTACGACGCTCAAGCTGGGCGATACGGCCGACTTCAAGGTTATCGAGTTCTCGAAGGCCACCAAGCGCATCACCCTCTCGCACACTCGCATCTTCGAGGAGTCGAAGCGTGCCGAGATGGCTGCCGAGAAGGCCGAGAAGCGTGCCGCTGCCGAGGCTACGAAGTCTTCGGTAAAGAAGCTCAACGCTTCGATCGAGAAGACCACTCTGGGCGACATCGCCGGTCTGGCCGAGCTGAAGGCCGCCATGGAGGATGCCAACCGCAACAAGAAGTAAAATTTCTCTTTGCAAATAGTTCCCGCCCGAGCGGGTATAAGGAGGGAGCTGTCCGTGCGACAGCTCCTTTCTTTTGTATGTATATATAGCTTTATGCCTTGCGGATGATTGGCCTTGAGATTAACTACCGTGCGCAATGCGGCATATAATGCTTTAATCCTGCGCTGAATATTTCACCGTTGACAAGTGTGACGCGCTGTGCGGAATATTAATACCTATTGCGATTATCTTCATGCCGTTGTCGCAGCCGACTATTATTGTGAGGTATAAAAAGAGAGGGAACAGGACGGAGAGTCCTGTTCCCTTCATTCCGTGCGGGCGGTGCGCGACGGGCTATTCAAAGTCGTAGATGTTGAGTCCCGTGACGGGGTCGTACCGGCGCGGCGTGTCGGCCCCGAAGGGTGTGACAAAGATCTCGCCCGCGCCGTTGATGCGCGCCGAGAGCAGGTGTCCAGCCAAGGCGGTATAGTCGGCGCGTCCGAGCGTGACGTGCAGGTGCAGGTAGCACTTGCCGTCCATCTGCGAGACGTTGCCTGTGAGTGACGCTATCTCCATCTGCTCCTCGAAACGGCGGTCGACATAGCGTTTTGTCGCGGGGTTGTAGAACCGCAGTGTCGCCTCGTCCACGGCGCCGATGCCGGTGATGGCGGCAGAACGTATGTCGAGGTCGCGGCAGAGGGCGGCTATGGCCTCCTCGACGCAGGCGCGGTTTGCTATGCTGACGGTATAGCGTCCGTCGGCGTAGCGGTATGAATAGAGTTTGTGCGAATCCATACGGCGTAGGTTTTTACGTATGTAAAGGTACGTAAAAAAGCGTTTCGGAGGGTTGCACAGGGCCGATTATTTGGGCGGTGCGGCGTGGCGCTGTGCCGAGGAGCTGCCGTAGGAGTGCAGCACCAGACCCACACCTATGAATATCAACAGGGCGAAGAGTACCGTGTCGGGCTGCAGCTTGTCGAGACCCATAAGTACCGAGAGGGTTATGGCCAGCACGGGCTGGAGATATGTGTAGACGCTGGTGACGGTCGGTGCGACGAAGCGCAGCGAGTAGTTGAGCAGCAGGTTGGGCCCGTATGTGGGGACTACCAGAACGAACAGGGCCGCGAGGGCTATCTTGAGATCCATTGCGGCGAAGTCGGTGGTGACGATGTCGCGGAAGCCGACGGGGAGCATGAAGATGGCGGCTATGGTGTAGACCCAGCGGAGGACGGTTGTGACCTTATACTTCGAGACGAGGTGTTTGAACCACACCATATATGCGGCCGTTGCACAGGCGCAGAGGAATATCATGAGGTTGCCGACGAGTTCCGAGTTTGCGTGGTGGGTTTTGTCGCCGCCGGATATGACCACGGCGGCGGCGCCGAGGAAGCCGAGGACGAGCCCCGCGACCTTGCCGCGCGAGAAGCGGTCGATGCCCGAGGCGACGGATATGATGAGCACGAGCAGCGGAACTATGGTGTCGATTATCGATCCGTCGATTGGCGACGTGCGCGAGAGTCCGTACATGAGCAGCAGTTTGCGCAGTATGCCCATGATGATGGCCGCGGCGAACATGTATTTTATATCCTTGCGGTCGATCTTCTCACCCTTTTGCCAGAGGGCTGGTATCCACGAGAGCAGTGCCGCGGCCACGAGCGATGCCGAGACCATTGCCAGCGGTTTGACGTAGTGTCCGAGGACGATGTTGTAGAAGGGGTAGTCGCACGCCCAGATGACGTTGCAGAGCAGCAGCGCCAGATGGGGGCGATAATCGAATCCTTTGGTTTGTTCCATTGTCTGCATTTTCCGGCATCACGGGCAAAAGACTTGCCAAAGTGTGCGGAGAGGGCATGGGAGCATGACGGCGTTGCCTGACGCCGCGTCGGGCGTCACTCGAAAGCCTCGCGTACGGCCTTGCCGCGCCATACGTCGGGGCATGCGGCGCCGAAGATGTAGGCTATGGTCGGGGCGGTGTCGTAACGCATGACGGCGGAGGTGATCTCGTGGCCGTGCTTCACGCCCGGGCCGAAGATGACGAAGGGTGTCTGCATCTCCTCCATGGAGGTGCTGCCGTGGCCCGTTCCCGTGCCGCCATGGTCGGCCGTGACGATGAAGACCGTCTCGTCGTACATCCCGAGGCGCTTGGTCGCCTCGATGATGCGGGCGATGTACCCGTCGAGGGTATGCAATGCCTCCATATATTGTGGCGAGGCCCATCCCGAGGCGTGGCCGTCGTGGTCGGGCGAGTCGTAGACTATGATCGAGAATTCGGGACGCAGCGAGTCGAGGCAGTTGATGAACTGCGAGGTGATGGCTTCGCCGTGCGTGTCGTCGTATGGTACGTTGCGCGAGACATCTACCGCCCCGCCCTCGATCAGGGCCCCGATCGTGGGCCATTCGTACATGACGCACATGCGCATCTCGGGGTCGTGTGCGCGCAACACACCCGTGATTGCGGGGAATATACCGTAGGGGCCGATCTCGATCGGGGGGAAGTCGGGCTTGCTGCTGCCCCATGTATTGTATCCGTGCATCTCGGGGCCTGCACCCATGAACATCGAGGCCCAGTTGCAGGCGCTCGACGAGGGGAGTATGCTGCGCGAGCGCAGCGTCCATGCCCCCTGCTCCATCAGTGAGCGCAAGGTGGGCATGTCGGCGTCGTGGAAGGTATGTGATGCCATGCCGTCGAGGCCGATGAGGATGACGTGTCTGACACCTCGCACGCCTTTGTGGGATGTGTCGCACGAGGTGACGGCAAGGATGCAGAGCGCTGCCGCGAGGAGTACGGATATACGTTTCATGTCGTACGGGATTAGGGTAGTTCAGTACAAATGTACGAAAAAGCACCCTAATGCGCAACCTCTCTACGTCCCGATTTGCGGATATGGCTGCGGAAGACACAGACAAATAAAAAAGGCTTCGGATTGTCCGAAGCCTTTTTTATTTCGTGAATCGCCTGTTAGAGGACGTTTACGTGCAGTGCAAGCGAGCTCTTGAGGTTTGCGGCCTTGTTCTTGTGGATAATGCCGTGCTTCGAGAGCTTGTCGAGCATCGAGCTTACCTTGGGCAGCAGAGCCTCGGCGGCGCTCTTCTCGGTGGTGTTGCGCAGAGCCTTCACGGCGTTGCGCGCAGTCTTGTGATAGAGACGGTTGTGTGCACGCTTGGCAACGGTCTGGCGAATTCTCTTCTTAGATGACTTGTGATTTGCCATAATGTGTGTTTGCTTTTTTTATTTTTTACTCTTACAGTTACCTTATTCGTGCGGGTCTTGTCGTATTCCCGCGCCTGCGGGTCCGCCCCGCAACGCTCCGTGGAGCGTTTCTCGTCACTTTTCCACCTGTCAAATACCTCGGGATCATCCTTTAATCTGGTCGCAACCTCCTGTTCGACCGGTCCTTTTTAAGTGTCCAACCTTCTCTCGAAGTTGTCCGGCCTCCTTGTATAGCCTCTTGAGTTCGGCCCCAGAAACTGACCACTCGCTGAGTTCTGTCTCAAAATCCGGCACCTCACTGAGTCCGATTCCAAAATCCGGTCTTCCCCCTAAGTTCGGCCCCCTGAGTCTGGCCCTTCCTCTGAGTTCGGCCTCCCCTTGAGTCTGGCCCTCCCCCTGAGTCTGGCCCCCGGGTATAAGTCGTAGCCCATAGCAGAATCGAACTGCTCTTTCAAGAATGAAAATCTTGCGTCCTAACCGATAGACGAATGGGCCTTACCGCTATCGCCCCTCGCCTTGCGGCGGAAGAGGTGGCTTTAGCGACGCAAAGGTAACCAAAAAAAAGTAATATACAACAAAATCAGCCGAAAAAGTTGTTTTGCCGCATGCCTGAACAGACGATGCTTCAAGACATGCGGCAAGACTTCCGGCCGATATAGCGACGGATTGCCGCCGCTATTTGTTGTAACGGTCGATCACCTCACAGATGCGGTCGAAGACCTCATCCATGGTGCCGACGCCGTTGACGGCCTCATACTTTCCCTGACGGTTGTAGTGGTCGGCTACGACGGCTGTCTGGTCGCGGTAGACGGCGATACGGTTGCGGATGATATCCTCCGAGGCGTCGTCGGCACGTCCCGACTCCTTGCCGCGCAGCAGGATACGCTTTACGAGCTCCTCCTCCGGCACGTCCATGTAGACCATGACGTTCACCGCGTCACCCTCCTCGGCCAAGATGCGGTCGAACTCCTCGGCCTGTGCCGTCGTGCGCGGGAAGCCGTCGAAGATGTTGCCCGTAGCATCCTTGTGCTCGTTGATGTAGTTGCGGATCATGCCTATGACGATCGAGTCGGGTGCCAGCTCGCCCGATTCGATGTAGCTCTTCATGCTCTTGCCGAGCTCGGTGCCGCGTGCTATCTCGCCGCGGATGACGTCGCCCGTCGAGATGTGGTTGATGTTGTATTTCTCCTTGATACGCGCCGCCTGCGTTCCCTTGCCGCATCCGGGCGCTCCGAAAAGTATGATGTTAAGCATACGTATGAATGTTGTTTGATGTTTGGGTCTTTGCAGCCTCAAAATTACAAAAAAGTAATTGAAATACCCATTTTCCGCGCTGCCGCAACCGAAATAATTTCATCCCCGGCGGCAGTTTCGGCTTCGCGGCCGCGGCTTCGGAGGTTGCGCGGGCGATATTTTTGAGTACCTTTGCCGTATGAGACCATTTTTCGGATATATGGTGTGCGCGGCCCTTGCCGCAACGGTCGTATCTTGCCGCCACGAGATGCCCCTGCAATATATGGCAGGCGTCGTCGAGGCCGCGTCGCCTGCGTCGCTCACCGTACGCAGCATCGCCGGGGACAGTGTCCTGATGTTTGTTGTGGACGAGGCGACCGAGCGCAGCGGCGGCGACGCCATCGAGGGCAATGCCGTCGAGGTGTGTTACAGGGGCTCGCATGACAGTCCCGAACTGACGGCACTGTCGGTGACGGGAAACGAAACCTATACGGATGTTCTGGGCCGCTGGGCAACGGGCCGGCGTGCCGAGCTGCCCGTGGAGATCGAGCTGCTGCCTCGGGGCGAGGTGCGGCAGACGGCGCCGCCGTCGCTGCTGCATTTCGACGGCTGGTATGTCGACGGTGTGCAGGATGGGCGCATATCCCTTACGGGCGAGGTGACGATAGTCACCGACACGGTCGAGCGCTATCCCTTTACGGCGCGAGCCGAGCTGCGCGAGGACGAGCGCGGCGAGATGCTTGTTGTGGAGGGCGCATCCGGATCGGTGATACGCATGCGCCGCGCGGAAAATTGAGATTCTTTTTGTCTGTTTATAGCAAAAGCCGCACCTTCATCGACGAAGATGCGGCTTTCGCGTTGCGTTTAATGAAGTATCACTCCTCCTTGAAACCTTGTGCGCGGAGTTTGATGTCGCTGCCGTCGGGGGTGACAAGATATGCTCCCGTCGACTCGCGCGTGATGTGTCCCACGATGTCGACTACGCCCAGCTGCATCACCTGCTCCTGCATTGCCAGCGGCACGGTGAACATCAGTTCGTAATCCTCGCCGCCGTTGAGGGCCGCCACGACGGGGTCGGCATGCATCTCCTCGGCAAGGGCCGAGGTCTGCTTGGCCAGAGGTATGCGGTCGAGGTATATGCGGGCGCCGCACTTCGATGCCTTGCATATCTGCAGCACCTCGCTGGCGAGGCCGTCCGTGATGTCAATCATCGAGGTGGGGACGATCTTTTCGGCCGCAAGCAGGTCGATGATATCCTTGCGGGCACGGGGCTTGAGATAGCGTTGCAGCAGGTATTCGTATCCGCCGAACTGCGGCTCGGGATTCTTTACGTCACTCAGTACCCGTTTCTCGCGTTCGAGCAGCTGCAGACCCATATATGCGGCCCCGAGGTTGCCCGTGATACATATCAGGTCGTTGAAGCGTGCGCCGCTGCGGTAGGTGATGACGTCGCGGCGTGCGCGGCCTACGGCCGTGACGCCTATGACGAGGCCCGTCAGCGAGGCGCGAGTGTCGCCCCCGACCAGATCCACACCGTACTCCCTGCAGGCGAAGCGTATGCCCTCATAGAGGTCGTCGAGCGCCTCGACCGACATCTTCGACGAGACCCCGAGCGATACGAGCAGCTGCTCGGGTCGCGCGTTCATTGCCAGAATGTCGCTTATGGCCACAGTTACGGCCTTGTATCCGAGATGTTTCAGCGGGAAGTAGGTAAGGTCGAAGTCGACGCCTTCGAGCAGCGTGTCGGTAGAGACTACCGTCGCGTCATCCTTGTCGGCGGCGATGACGGCGGCATCGTCACCCGCACCCTTCAGTGTCGTGGCGGCCGTAGGCGTTATATCGGCCGTGAGGCGGTCGATGAGTCCGAACTGTCCGAGTTCGGATATTTCGGTTCGTTTCTTTTCGTTCATGCGTATTCGATTTACGGCAAAGGTACTAAAATATTGACAAAGCAAGGGGCAAAAAAGAGACCGCATCCCTGTGGGTGCGGTCCCTTCTGTCATATTGTTGCGGCAGTCGCCTGCACGGCGGGTGCGCCGTCGCTGTGTGCGTGCCTGCCTGCGGCTTCTACTCCTCGGCTACGACCGACAGCTTGACGGTAGCCTTCACCTCGCGGTGGAGCTTTACCGTAGCCTCATACTCGCCGACAGTCTTGATGCTGTCAACCGAGATGGCCTTGCGGTCAACCGTAATATCCTTGGCAGCCAGAGCCTCGGCGATATCGGCCGACGTGACCGAACCGAAGATCTTGCCCTCCTCGGCCTTGACGGTGATGGTGAGGGGCAGGTTTGCCAGCTTCTCGGCCAGAGCCTGAGCGTCGGCCAGAATCTTGGCGTCCTTGTGAGCGCGCTGCTTGAGGTTCTCGGCCAGAACCTTGCGGGCAGATGCGGTAGCCGCCTTGGCGTAACCCTGAGGAATCAAGTAATTGTTAGCGTAACCGGGCTTTACGTTGACGATGTCGTTGGCGTAACCCAGCTTCTCGACGTCTTTGATAAGTATAACCTCCATATTGCTCTCCTCCTCTAATTATTTCATACAATCCGTTACGAAAGGCAGAATGGCGAGGTGACGGGCGCGCTTTACGGCCTGTGCGACCTTCTTCTGGAACTTCTGCGAAGTGCCGGTCAGACGGCGGGGCAGAATCTTGCCCTGCTCGTTGAGGAACTTCTTGAGGAACTCTCCGTCCTTATAGTCGACATACTTGATGCCGAGCTTCTTGAAGCGGCAGTACTTCTTTTTCTTGACGTCTACCGATACGGGGTTGAGATAGCGGATCTCGCCGCCCTGCTTGTTGTTCTCCTGTGCCATGGTTTACTCCTCCTGTGATTTGTTGGCAAGCTTGGCGCGACGCTTCTCCGAATACTCGACAGCGTACTTGTCCTGCTTGAAAGTTAAGAAACGAATGATGCGCTCGTCACGGCGATAGCCCGTCTCGAGGATGTCTACGAGCGAACCCTCACCCGTGAACTCGATGAGGAAGTAGAATCCGGTAGTCTTCTTCTGAATGGGATAAGCGAGCTTCTTGAGGCCCCAGTTCTCCGCATTCACGATCTGACCGCCGTTCTCGGTAATGATACCTTGGAATTTGTCAGCCACCTCCTTCACCTGTATGTCCGAGAGGACGGGGGTGACAATGAAAACGGTTTCGTAATTGTTCATGACTGAATCGATTAAATGTTCATGTGCCTTACGGCGGTGCAAAGGTAACAATAAATTCCGGAAAACGAAGCATGCGGCCGATTTTTTTGTGTTTCATGTTGTTCGGCGGCGTATGCGGGGATATCTTTTGGGCGGCGTGCGGATAATTTTATGGTCTGTGCCCGCGTTTGACCCTGCGTCCGAACCGTACGTCAAGGCAATGTTTTCCCCTTCGGCAGTTTGGCGGCGGGCCCTGTTGCAAGGGGCGGCGGCCGGTATTGTATGGCGTAAAAGGCCGACACATATTGTTTTACATGGGTGCGGAGAGAGTTTTGTGGGGAGGAAGGCCTGTTTTTTCGATGAAAAGTAGTAACTTTGTCCGAATTATGCGCCGACGTATGCGTGCGCACTGGTTGCAACGACTGTAAAATGAAATTTACGCTTCAACATACGGCTCCCGCATCGAAGGCACGAGCCGGCCTGATGGAGACCGATCACGGTCCCGTCGAGACCCCCATATTCATGCCCGTAGGCACGGCCGCCGCCATGAAGGGCATCTTCCACCGCGACCTGCGGGACGATGCCCGTGCGCGTATCATTCTGGCCAACACCTACCATCTCTACCTGCGCCCGGGTATGCGCATCATGGAGCAGGCGGGGGGTGTGCACCGTTTCTCGACGTGGGACGGGCCGATGCTTACCGACAGCGGCGGCTTTCAGGTCTTCTCGCTGTCGGAGTGCCGCAAGCTCAAGGAGGAGGGGTGCCACTTCCGTTCGCACATAGACGGCTCGCGCCATCTGTTCACGCCCGAGAATGTGATCGACACCGAGCGCACGATCGGCGCCGACATAATGATGGCCTTCGACGAGTGCCCTCCGGGGGATGCCCCGCGCGACTATGCGGCCAAGTCGCTGGCGCTGACGGAACGGTGGTTGGACCGCTGCTTCACGCGCTTCGCGCAGACGCAGCCCAAATACGGTCATTCGCAGTCGCTCTTCCCGATAGTTCAGGGGTGCGCATATCCCGACCTGCGCGAGCAGGCCGCGCGCAACGTTTTGCAATACGATGCCGACGGATATGCCATAGGCGGCCTTGCTGTGGGTGAGCCCACGGAGGTGATGTATGCCATGATCGAGGTGGTGAACGCCGTGCTGCCCGAGTCGCGGCCGCGTTATCTGATGGGCGTCGGTACGCCGATAAACATCCTCGAAGGCATAGACCGCGGTGTGGACATGTTCGACTGCGTAATGCCCACGCGCAACGGACGCAACGGCCAGATATTCACCTCGGAGGGTACGATTAACCTGCGCAACAAGAAGTGGGAGGACGACTTCTCGCCGCTCGATCCTGCGGGTGCGAGCTTCGTCGACACGCTCTACTCGAAGGCATACGTGCACCATCTTGTGGTGTGCGGTGAGATGCTCGGGGCGCAGATCGCCTCGCTGCACAACGTGGCGTTCTATCTATGGCTGGTGCGCGAGGCGCGCCGGCATATCATCGAGGGCGACTTCGCGCAGTGGAAGGGCGATATGGTGACGCGTCTTGGGCGGCGCCTCTGATTTGCTAACGTAACGACGGCTGTGAGATGAAGATTAGTTTGAAAAGCGATATGCGATTTCCCGGGTTCAAGATCCTCGACCGCTACATCCTGCGGCGGTTTCTGCAGACCTATGCCTTCGCCATAGCGATGATCACGGTGGTGCTTGTGGTCTTCGACTACGCCGAGCGCGTGGATGACTTCACGGAGCTCAAGGCCCCCTTCTCGGCCATCATATTCGACTATTACCTCAATTTCGTCCCCGACTTCATAAACCAGTACAGCGGCCTGTTTACATTCATCGCCGTGATATTCTTCACCTCGAAGATGGCATACCAGACCGAGATTATAGCCATGTTGTCGGGCGGCATGAGCTTCATGCGCCTCATGTGGCCCTATTTTCTGGGGGCGCTGGTGATCACGCTGCTGTCGCTGGCGTTGAACCTGTGGGTTATACCGGTGTCGCAGATCAGCTGTGTGGAGTTCGAGCAGAAATATTTCAAGAGTAACCAGACGGTGCAGTACGACCGCCACATATACCGTCAGATCGAGCCCGGGGAGTTTGTCTACGTGCGAGGCTTCAACCGCGGCAATCGCGCCTCATACATGGCGCTGGAGCGTTACGAGGGTACGTCGATAGCCGAATCGCTCGAGGCGTCGGACGTGACGGTGGATCCCGAGACGGGCCGCTGGCACGCGCAGCGATATATTCTGCGCCACATCACGCCCGACGGCGAGGAGACGTTCGAGCAGCGGCGCGATCTCGATACGCTCATCAACCTCGACGTGCGTGAGTTGGGACGTGTCGACAAGATCATCTCGACGATGAAGATCGGCGAGTTGAACGACTTTCTGCGACAGCAGCGCGCCAAGGGTTCGAGTGCGATTAACGTGATCGAGGTGGAGCGGCATACGCGTTTCGCCTACCCGATGGCGACGTTCATCCTGACGCTTATCGGCGTCTCGCTCTCTTCGCGCAAGGTCCGCGGCGGTACGGGATTGCATATAGGTATCGGCATCGCCTTGTGTTTCTCGTACATCATGTTCAACCGCGTCTTCGAGGAGTTCGCCAAGAGCGGCTCGATGCCCGTAGGTCTTGCGGTGTGGACACCCAATATAATCTTCGCCCTGATTGCGGCATATCTCTACCGCAAGGCGCCCAAATGATCGAACGACTATGGAGAGATGGGAGCAGGCGGCCGAGCGTGCCGCCAACGCAGAAAGACTCGACGCCGCGCAGGCGGCCGTGTTGTGGCGCGAGGCGCCGTTGTGGCGTCTGGGGCAGATAGCCGTGGCGCGCAAGCGTGCCGTGAGTGGCGACAAGGTCTACTACAACCGCAATTTCCACATCGAGCCGACGAACCTCTGCGTCTTCAACTGCCGTTTCTGTTCGTATCGCCGCCCGAAGGGGAGTCCCGAGGCGTGGGACATGACGATGGAGCAGATCGAGGCGAAGGTACGCTCGTATGTTGGCAGCGGCGTGACTGAAGTGCATATCGTGGGTGGCGTACACCCCGTACACGACATATACTACTATTGCGACATGATCCGCCGCGTGAAGGCCATCCTTCCCGGGGCTGCGGTCAAGGCCTTCACGGCCATCGAGCTGTCGTACATGATCCGCAAGGCGGGGCTGACGACGGAGCAGGGGCTGCGGCTGCTGATCGATGCCGGTATGGATGCCATCCCGGGCGGCGGGGCGGAGATCTTCGACGAGGAGATCCGTGCGCGCATCTGTCCCGACAAGGGGTCGACGGCCGAGTGGTTCGACGTGCACCGCACGGCGCACCGCCTCGGCATCAAGAGCAATGCGACGATGCTCTACGGACATATCGAGAGCGTCGAGCACCGCATCGACCATCTGATGCGTCTGCGGGCGCTGCAGGATGAGACGGGGGGATTGAATGCCTTCATCCCGCTCAAGTACCGCAACTACGGAAACTCGATGTCGGAGATCGGCGAGGTGTCGGTCATAGATGATCTGCGGACGCTGGCCATGAGCCGTCTTATTCTGGACAACGTTCCCCACATCAAGGCCTACTGGGTGATGTACGGAAGGCAGACGACCGAGGCGGCGCTGGCATTCGGTGCCGACGATATCGACGGTACGATCGACGACTCGACCAAGATCTACTCGATGGCGGGTGCCGACGACAGCCGCCCGCGCATGAGCGTGGAGCAGATGCGGGAGATGGTGGCGCATGCGGGATTTCGTGCCGTTGAGCGCGATACGCTTTATAACGAGATTGAAAATAAGATATAACGATATATGGAGAAACGCAAACCCGATACACGCAAGCACCGTCAGGAGAAAGGCGGCATAGACGGTGCCATCGAACGGCTCAAGGAGTCGCCCATAGCGTATAACTTGGTGTCGATAGTGCTCATACTTGTAGCGATAATTGCGGCGTGCAGCCTTCTGATGATGATCCTCACGCGGCACGGCACACACCGTACGGTGCCCGACCTGACGGGTATAACGCTCTCGGACGCCGAGCGTGTCGCACGGGACAAGGGGCTGAAGATCATCATCAACGACTCGCTCTATGTGCCTACGTACGATGGCGGCATCGTGCTCGACCAGCTGCCCGTGGCGGGTGTCGAGGTGAAGGCCGGCCGCAAGGTCTACGTTACGATCAACTCGTTCCGTCAGAAGAGCGTGAAGGTCCCCTACGTCGCGGGCCGCAGCCTGCGTCAGGCGAAGAACATGCTTGAGGTTGCGGGTCTGGGTATCGAGAAACTTGTCTATGTCGAGGATATGGCGACGAACTACGTGCTGGCGGAGTTTGTCGGCGGCGAGGAGGTGTCGCGCTCGTCGTCGCTCGAGATAGAGATGGGCTCTGGCGTGACGCTGCGTGTGGGCATGGAGCCCGACAAGAGTACGACCATCGTTCCCAAGGCCATAGGCCAGAGCCTGCAGTCGGCCAAGAGCCGTCTGTGGGAGGAGGGTCTCAACGTCGGCAAGGTTACCTTCGACGACGGCATTGACCTGCTGAACGAGAAGGATGCGCGTGTCTACCGTCAGTCCGTTCCGCATAATGCTACGGCGTCGCTGGGGGCTGCGGTGGATCTGTGGCTGACGCTTGACGACAAGATCGTGGAGCAGAACAGCGCCGCGTCCGACAAGGTGGCCAAGGAGCTGGCCGAGCAGCGGCTTCAGGAGGAGCAGGAGCGGCAGGACTCGCTCGAGCAGGCCGAGCGCAACGATGTGGTGCGGGCGCTGCGCGAGAGCGGCTCGCTGCATGACAATGTCACCGAGACCGACGAGGACGAATTCTTTTAGCGATGGCTGAGAAGATACAGGAATACGGCGCGGAGCGTATCGATAATATCGTTAATATCGGTATGGAGGAGACGTGCACGGAGGCGGAGGCAGTGACTGCGGATGCGGCCGCGGAGGATGTCGACCTTGAGGACGGGGACGACTTCGACGAGGATGGATTCGGTGACGGCGGGGCCGCGGCGGAGCAGTATGAGCACTTTGCCATTACGGTCGACCGCGGACAGTCGATGATACGTCTGGACAAGTTTCTGGTCGACCGCATGGAGCACTGCTCGCGCAACCGTATCCAGACGGCTGCCGACAACGGGAATATCCTTGTCAACGGCGTGGCGGCGAAGGCCAGCTACAAGGTCAAGCCTCTGGACCGCATATCGCTCGTGATGCCCTACCCGAAGCGGGAGGTGGAGATCGTGCCCGAGGATATACCTCTGGACATAATATATGAGGATGACGACCTGCTGATCGTGAACAAGCCTGCGGGCATGGTTGTGCACCCGGGATGCGGCAACTATAACGGTACGCTGGTGAACGCCTTGGCATACCATCTGCGCCATCTGGAGATGTTCCGCGAGGGGGACATGCGTGCGGGGCTGGTACACCGTATCGACAAGGATACGTCGGGTCTGCTGGTTGTGGCCAAGAATGACCGCTCGCACACGCGTCTGGCCAAGCAGTTCTTCGACCACACGATCCATCGCCGTTATGTGGCTCTGGCATGGGGTAACTTTACGGAGGATGAGGGTACGATTACTGGCAATATCGGCCGCGACCCGCGTGACCGTATGCTGATGCACGTCTTTGCCGACGGCTCGCAGGGCAAGCATGCCGTGACGCACTACCGCGTGCTGCGCCGCTACGGTTATGTCACGCTGCTGGAGTGCCGCCTTGAGACGGGCCGTACGCACCAGATACGTGTCCACATGTCGTGGCAGGGCCATCCGCTCTTCAACGACGCCCGCTATGGCGGCGACCGCATATTGAAGGGTACGACCTTCTCGAAATACCGCCAGTTCATCTCGAACTGCTTTGCGCTGCTGCCGCGGCAGGCGCTGCACGCCCGTTCACTGGGCTTCGTGCATCCGACGACGGGGCGCGAGATGATCTTCGAGAGCGAGTTGCCGGAGGACTTCCGCTCCGTCATCGCCAAGTGGAACGGATATGTGGCCGCACGCGGCATAGACGAAGAGTAGGCCGCAGTCGGGGCGGGAGGTTGTAAATCTCGATATTATATGTTATATTTGGGTTGGGCGATCTGAGGACTTTAGGACGGCCGACCGAAAAATCACCGAAAATGTTTTTGCCGACGTCGATACGCGAGGTGCGCCAGCGGGGATGGGATTACTTGGATGTGATCCTCTTCTCGGGGGATGCCTATATAGACCATCCGGCCTTCGGGGCGGCGGTCATCGGGCGTCTGCTCGAGGACGAGGGGTATCGTGTTGCTATCGTGCCGCAGCCCAACTGGCGGGACGACCTGCGTGACTTCACCAAGCTGGGTACGCCGCGCTTGTTCTTCGGGGTGACGGCCGGTGCGATGGATTCGATGGT
>ERZ827150.511-NODE-511-length-57200-cov-5.494006_pt1 | contig 57200 bp, 47 predicted proteins | sample MGYA00519779_ERZ827150 | MGnify/ENA primary metagenome ERZ827150 (study PRJEB31778, sample SAMEA3449267) | human gut metagenome | biome: human gut; feature: human-associated habitat; material: faeces | place: United Kingdom | collected 2010/2012 ...
TCGGGTAGTATTCAAGAAGTCATAAAGTTCCGTGAGTAATGGAAGAAGGCAATGCTTTGAGAAAAAGATGAGAGCAATATTCTGAAAACTACTTGAGATTTTGGGGAAAATCTGCTAAAATACTTTTGTATATCTATGGGGTAGGCGAATTCATATCCTTTTGCCTTAGAAATTATGGAAGGAGGACTTGACTATGGCAAACGGAAATGCGACAATTATTGTCGGCTCGGCTCGGCTCGGCTCGGCTCGGCTCGGCTCGGCAGGAGCATAGCGCCGTTTTTTCAGCGTGTCAAGTCTTATTTCATACAATTTATAACGAACCGGTTGCTGGAGACAGGGTGCATTATGCCTTGGCTTCGGCTTTTTGCGTTTGCCGGAAAGGCGGTGGTTTGATGATGAAATCCTTCGCTATGGCCGGTAAACATATCTTTTCCGGATAAGCCTTTCCGTCTCTTCTCGGTGTGTCCGCCGCCGAAGAAAGCAAAAGCGGACAGAAAACACTTTGGAGGAATGAAAATGAAGAAAAAACTATTTGCAATCCTACTCAGCATTGTAATGGTAATTGGACTCCTGCCTGTCACAGCGCTGGCAGCGGATCCCACGGTCTACGGCATCTGGGTAGACGGCGTACAGGTCACATCTGAGAATAAGGATAATCTTTTCAGTGGAACAGTAAGCTATGACCCGACCACTCACACCTTGTCCTTGAACAATGCCACCCTTGACAACGACGCCATGTCAGACTACGGCATTAAAACGAATATCCCCAGTACGTTGAAGATACGGTTGACCGGGACAAATAGCATTACCCGAACCGATCCCCACGGAGGAACGGGAATATACCTCAATTACAGCAATTCTGTCGAGATTACCGGCGACGGAACACTGGTGATCAACGTTATCGGGAAAAACTACGATGGAATTAGCACAGGGGCTGACGTCAAGATTTCCGATAAAGCAAGGGTCATAATAAACTCTAAAGGCGGATTGGGCATAGCCGGAAGAATGGTCGAAATTGACGGGGCAACAGTGGATTCCACCGGCTTGTATGCCGGAATTGATGCCCATTGGCTGAAGATTATAAACGGCGCTGATGTTACGCTTAAGGCAACCCAGGACGGACGTAACGGAGCATATATCTGGAAAGATCAAGAAGGGAACGGCGGCGATATTGAACTTGCTGCATCTAAAGTTAAAGCAACAAGCTATTATCCCGCTTTGTTTGCCGCGGGCAATCTGACGGTTAACGGCGGCGAGGTAAAATGCATCTCTACTGCGGACGGCGCAATATGGACAAAAGGCAATATTCTGATCAAAGGCGGCGCCAAAGTAACCACTGACGGTAAATACCCCATGGGCGGTAACGGTACCTTCACCGTAGAAGAAGCAGAGATTGATGCAAAGAATACGAATGAGAATAATATCCCCGCAATTTTCGATGAAAGTGTGCCTGTGATTGCCGATGGCTATCACCTGAACTATGCAAAAGCTGTAGACTCGGAAGGAACAAAAATTGACCTGCTTTCCAGCGGTACTCAGTACTTTGCACTTTATAAAAATGTCCATTTTATCACAAAGGCTGTCTATCCGGTTTCTTTCGTTGTAACGCCGGACGGCCTGACCAATGTTGTTGTGAAAGTGAATGGTCAGGAGGTTACCGGCACTGTCAGTTTGGAAGCAGGAACTTACCCTGTTGAAGTAACAGCCGATAACTGCAAAGCATACACCGGCAATATAACGATCACCGCCGATGCGGCAACGCATACGCAGACGATTGCAATGACTTATTTACCTGCCGACTACACCAAGGTCGATGCAGCCATTGCCAAAGCAAACGCTTTGAAGAAGGATGACTACAAGGATTTCTCCGGTGTGGAAACCGCTGTTAAAGCTGTTGCCCGCGGTAAGAACATCACCGAACAGGGCGCGGTAGATGCGATGGCAAAAGCCATTGAAGACGCGATTGCGGCGCTTGAAAAAAAGCCCGACATTAAACCCGAAATGATTGATAATCTTCCTCAAACCGGCGACACAAGCAACCCCGCCTTGTGGATTGCCCTGCTGTTTGTTTGCGGCAGTGCGGCTATTGGCGCGGGCGTTGTCAGCAGAAGGAAAAAGTACAACAGATAACTGAATATAACAAAAGATGCGAGATGGGATGACCAACTCGCATCTTTTATTGTGGTTTAGTATGCCATAAATTCGAGCAAAAAACAAGACTGCTGATTTGAACGTTTCAAACGCTGATCCCCTTTTCGGCATAGGGGCAATACGTCAGATAGGCCAGCAGCAGGGTGGAGGTATCCGGCAGGGAGAGGCAGTAAACCGCCTGTTCGCCGTGCCTGCCCGCCGTTTCCAGCGGCTGAGAGAGCAAAAACATGCCGCTGACCTGCGCGCGGCGGTGGACATAGCCGAAATGCACGTCCTCCCAAGGCATATAGACGCCCACGCCCGCGCGGACGCCCTCCTCGTTGATCCACGGGCAGGTGGTGACGGCGACGATTGCGCGATAGAGCAGGAAAAGCCCCGCGGCGAACATGCCGCAGGCGGCGAGCGTCAGGCCGACGACGGAGAGGGGCAGAGCCAATTCGCTGGCGCGCAGAAGCATCATCGCGCCGGTGAAGAACGCCAGCGCCGCGCCGGGAATGAGCAGCAGCATGTACATGGCGGCCTGCCGCCAGAGCGGACGGAGGGGATTGACGGGATGCTTGCGCGGCGCGGGCGCGAAGTCGATGGTCTCCGGGCAGAGATCGAGCACGGCGCTGATCAGCCGCCGGCTGGTCGGCACGACGAAGCCCCAGCTTCCGCAGCCGGGCGCGCGGTGCAGCAGCTCCAAAAAGCCGTTCGAGCCCTGATACAGGCCGTAGAGATAGGTTCGGCGGCTGTTGCAGCTGAGCACGCCGACGGAGGCCAGCTCGTGCCACGGCGTGCGGCGGACGCGCAGCAGAAAGCCCACGCCCACGCCCAATTCATCCGCGAAGAAGCGGCAGGAAAGCAGCGCGAAGCAAAGCCCGAGCAGCACGAACGTGCAGACCAGCAGCACGCGCGACCAGCCGAGCAGCCCCTTGCCGACGCAGAGATCGCGGGCGACGGCGCACGATATGGCGCACAGGCAGGCCGCGCCGGTCAGGTATGGATAGCGCAGAACGCGAACCAAGCGCATCCCTCCTTTTCGAAATAGAAAAAGGCCCTCTCGTCGCTATGTCGCGTCTTTGCGGGCCTTTGCTGTCCGGAAAAATTCAATTAGGGGTTGGTCGGCGGCAGCGTGGCCTCCGGCACGGGGGTCGCGGTGGCCTGCGGCGCGGTCGTTGCGTCGCTGAAGCCGTAACCCGCGTTCGTGCCCGGCAGGTTGTCCACGATCGTGATATCCGAATTGAGCTCCGCTTCGGCCTTGGCCTTCGCCTCTTCCTCGGCGGCTCGCTGCGCGGCTTCCGCTTCGGCCTTGGCCTTCGCTTCGGCTTCCTCGCGCATGCGCTGCGCCTGCGTCACGGCGGCGGCGGTGATCGGCTGACGGCCGGATTCCACCACGCCCAGCGCCTGCTGCATCACGGCGTAGGGGCAGTCGCTGGTCAGCACGATGTCGCGGTACGGGCTGGAGGAGGTGTGGCGGCCCTTGCGCAGCTCCACATGGGTGTAATGCGTCTTGTCGCCGCCCTTGATGTTCTTCTTGCCCTCTTTGGCAATCATCGCGCCCGCTTCAACCGTGTCGCCGCGGCGGACGATGCTGTTTTCGCAGTGCAGATACAGCAGCGTAATGTCGTACTCGGCGTTGTAGATGGCGACGGTGCCGTTTTTATCCGTGCCGCGCGTCACCTCGCCGCCCAGAATCGCGTACAGCGGCGCGCCCTTGACGTTCACGAAGTCGATGCCCTCGTGGATGCCGGTGTAGCCCCATACGCCCTTGCGATCCTTCTCGCGCTGGCAGTATTGGCCGTAGTAGAGCGCGGTTTCGCCCACGTCCGCGCCGTAGAGGCGCTCGCGCATCGCGTCGGTGATATCCAGCACGATCGGCGCGATGGCCAGCGTGCCGTTTTCGTCGGCGACGAAGTATTCCTCCGGCACGGTGCTGGCGAACGGGGTCAGGCCGTATTCGCCGTGGTTATAGGCGTACACGTTGTCAAAATAGGAGACCTTGCGCTCGCGGATGTAGTGATACTGGCTGATGAAATAGCGGTATTTGGTCGTGACCTTGAGCTGGTGCTGCGGCTCGGCCGCCGCTTCCGCCTGAACGGGCGCGGCCGTTTCCGACGGCGTGCTTTCGGCATAAGCGCCCGTGGTCAAAAGCAGGCCCGCCAGAGCGAGCGCCGCGATCCATTTGTTTTTCATAATATGCCCTCCGATAATCAGAGTTTACGCGCCCGGGGCGGACGCAGGGTAGCTTTTTCTCCCTTCATTATACCCAGAAGATGATGAAAACTCAAGCGTTTTTTGCCAATTTTGGCGCGCGGCGGATTTTCGCGCGGCAGAAAGGTTTGCGCGGCTTTCTTTTTCCGCCGCCCTGTGCTATGATGATGCCAACGGATGACGGAAGAGAAAGGGTTGGCGGAATGAAAAAGGCGGCGGCGTGGGCGCTCTGCGTCCTCTGGATGATGGTGATTTTTATGATGTCCGAAATGTCGGGTGACGTTTCCGGCGCGCAGAGCGGCTTTGTGACCGAGCTGGTCGAAAGGGCGCTGGCCTTCGTGCTGGGGGCGCAGACGGCGGCGCGGATTCCGACGGACACGCTGGAGCTTGTGATTCGCAAGGGCGCGCACATGGGCGAGTACGCGATTCTCTTCTGGCTGTGGGCGCGCGCGCTCGGTCTGAGCGGCGCGAAACGTCCGGCGGTCACGGCGCTGATGGTCTGCGCGGCGTATGCGGCCAGCGACGAGTTTCACCAGTGCTTTTCCGACGGGCGCGGCCCAAGCCCCGTCGATGTGATGATCGACACCGCCGGCGCGTCGATTGCGCTGGGGCTTCGGGCGGCGGCGCGGCGCATCGGGCGCGGAAAGGGGGAAAAAAGGCCGTGACGGATTACAAAATCGGCGAGGTCGCGCGGCTGCTGGGGCTGACCACGCAGGCGCTTCGCTTTTATGAGCAGGAGGGGGTCGTCACCCCGAAAAAGAGCGAAAACGGCACGCGCTATTACGACGAGGATCAGCTCATCCTGCTGCTGTCGTTCAAAAAATACCGGCAGGCGGATTTCTCCGTGCAGGATATCGTCACGCATTTTTTCAAAGAGGACGATCTTTCCGGCCTGCGCGGGCAGACGCTCGCGCGGCGGGATATGCTGCTGGAACAGAGCGCGCTGCTGCGCCGCCGCGCGGAGGCGTTCGGCGCGTTTGAGGCGCGGCTGGCCTATGCGCAGCGCCATCTGGACGAGCCGACGCTCTGCGAGAGGCCGCTTCTTCACATGCTCAGTCCGTCGCTCAGCGAGCTGGATTTTGTGGATTTCAAAAGCCGCGATTCGCTGGAACAGTTCATCGCCGCCATGCCTGATACGCGCATCAGCTTCGCCCGCAAAAGCGCGCCGGGAAGCGAACGGGATTTCCGCCTCTGCGCGAACGACGAGGCCTGCGCGGCGTGGAACCTGCCGCTTGCGCACACGCGGCCGCTCACCCCGGCGCGCTGCATTCGGCTCATCCATCGCTTTGCCTGCCAGCCGTGGGACGACGAGGCCATGCCGGAGCTGACGGCAATCGGGCGGAAGGCGGGCTATGCCATCGCGGAGGATCAGCCGTATCTGGGGCTGCATCTGGCGACGGAGAACCATCAGGAGCACATCTATTTTTACGCGACGTTTTATCTGCCGGTTCTTGAGGAATGAACCGGCTTGCCATGCGGGGGAAATTGCGTTATAATGCTTTACAACGCTAAAGCATCGGAGGAATCGCGCCATGATCGTCCGCTATATTCCCGCAGACCCGGCCGGAAACCTGACCGCCATCGTCCTTTCGCCCGTCGCGCCGCAGGCGCGCGCCGCCGTCGCCGCCCGAATGATGGCGCGCTGTCCGGAGGGCTTTGAACAGGTCGGCTTTGCGGAGGAGGATTCCCTGACGGGCGAATTTCCGCGCCTGTGCATGATGGGCGGCGAGTTTTGCGGCAACGCGGCGCGCGCGTTTGCCTGTTACGCCGCTAGGGTGCGCGGGCGGGGCGAAACGCGGCTCTCCGTCGCCATCAGCGGGGCGAGAAACCCCGTTCCGGTGGAGATCGAGCCTGCGAGCGGCTGCGCCTATGCGCAGATGCCCATGCCCTGCGCGCTGGACAGGCTCTGTGCGGATGGGCGGGATATTCCGCTGGTGCGCATGGAGGGCATCGACCACGCGCTGCTGCTGAATGAAGCGCCGTCGCCGGAGCAGGCCGAGCGCGTGCTGGCCGCCATGCCGGGGCAGGATGCGCAGGGCGTGCTCTTCGTTCAGGGCGGGCGGATGACCCCGCTGGTCTACGTGCCCGCGACCGATACGCGCGTGTGGGAGAGCAGCTGCGGCTCGGGCACGGTCGCGCTGGCGTGGTATCTGGCGCGGCGCTTTGCGGACGGCACGCACGTCTTCGCCTTCGACGAGCCCGGCGGTCGGCTGGAGGCCCGCGTCGCCATGGCGGGCGGGCGCGCCGCGCGCATCGAAATGGGCGGAGCGGTCAGGCTGGGCGAGGAGAGGAAAATATTAGTATAAAAACCGCCAAACAGAGAATTTCTGTGAGGCGGTTTATTGTTGCCGATCCTTGAGCGAAAGGCAAATGCTGCATAAAACGCGGGCGCGCGATGCGCGCCCCTACGGGTGCGGCGAACTTATTGCTTAGATGGAAAATAACCGGATCAAGAGCTCCCTCCTCGAGGGAGCTGGCACGGCGAAGCCGTGACTGAGGGAGTCAGGCGGGCACGTCCGTTATCTGCGTCAAAGAAAAATTTTCGCGGGTGCAACAAAACGCGCCCTTCCCATCGTCTATACAGGTGAAACACAAAGGAAACAGAAAAAGCCGCTCGGCGGACGCGCCGGGTGAGGAAAGCGAGGGATTCCCTTTGACTGAACCCATGCGGGCGTGGACGGCGGAAACGCTGATAGACGCCTACGGAGACGAACTGCTTCGGCTCTGCCTGCTCTATCTGGGCGACCGGCAGCTCGCCGAGGATGCGTTTCAGGAGACGATGGTGAAAGCGTGGCGCGCGCTGCCGGGCTTTCGCGGGGAGAGCGGCGCAAAGACGTGGCTGTTTCATATCGCGGTGAATACCTGCCGGGATATGCTCAGAACCGGCTGGATGCGCATGCGCAGGCGCAGCGTGCCGCTGGAGGTCATGCCGGAATTGGCCGGGCAGGAGGATGAACGCCTGCGCGAAATGACGGCCGCCGTGCTGGCGCTGCCGGATAAATACCGCGAAACCGTCGTGCTCTTTTACTATAAGCAGATGAAAATTCGTGAAATCGCCGAGGCGCTGCACATTCCGCAGAATTCCGTATCCAGCAGATTGCGGCGCGCGCGGGCAATGCTTCAAATCGACATGGAAGGGGGAAAGGACGCATGAAGGAAAGCCAAATTTCGGATGCGCTGCGCGAGTCGATGAACGCCGTGCGCCTCTCCCCGGCGCTGCGCGCCAAGGCGCTTTGCGCGATGCGCGGCAGCGAGGAAAGGAGACCGAAAATGAAACGTAAATTTTCTGCGGCGCTGGCGTTTGCGCTGGTCGGCGTGCTGGTTGTGGCCGTCGCGCTGGCGGTGGCCAACCGCAAAGGTGTGCTCGATTTTCTCAGTTATTCGGAAGCAACGCTTCCCGAAAACGCCGGCGACTATGTGCAGACGGATATCGCGTCGGACGAGCGGGACGGTCTGCACGCCGCGGTGCGAGAAGTCGTTTACGACGGCCACAGGCTGTGGGCGACGGTGGATATCAACATGGACGGCGAAAAGCCGTTGCTTACGGGTCTTGATTACGGCTTGGACGAGGAAAAATGGGCATGGCTGAGACACGATGAAAGCGAGACGGACGACCGATCCATTCTGGAGGTCTATCGAGAGGAAGGGTATACGGACGCATGCTATATCGCGGCCGCTATCTATGACGAAGACGACGAGGAGAATACATCCTGCGAAGCCCATTTGCAGGACGATGGAACGCTGACGTTTTACGAATCCCTCGTGTTTGAACAGGAAAAGGCGGAACGCGAAATCACGGTGTCCGTCCGGGCGTTCAAGTATGAGGAAAAAGACGGCAGGATGAACCTGAACCAGAAACCGATGGCGGAATTGAAGTTCCATTTCACGGCGAAAGCATCCGCCGTAGATGAGGAAACAACCGTCAGCGTCGAGCCTGTCGAATACGAGCGCGTCGGCGTTCGGGTTGATCGGGTGACGGTGACGACCAAGCCGCTGGAAATGGATTATGCCATCGAATACGCCGTTGTGGACGCTGAAAAATTTGCGCAGACGGACGACGGCCTCTGGTTTGAATTTATCGACCCGAACAGCAGGGAAGAACAGCCGTATGACCAGCGGCTGAAAGAGGGGTTTTCCGGCGTGGGATCGGTCGAGCCCGTGGACGACACGCATTTCCGGCAGATCGGCACGCTGTCGCTCAGCGAAAAGGCCGACCGCTACACCCTCCGCGCGTATGAGTGCTGGGAAAAACGGCGGTTTGATACGCATGAAATTCGGATGAAGAAGGTGGAATGAACATGAACGGATGGCGCAAAGCCTGTCGAGTGCTTGTGGTATTAGTTGCTGTTGGACTGGCGGTTCTGGTCGTCATAAGGAAAATGGGGAAACAGCCGGATGAAACAGACAAATCATCGGTTTTAGCGGAAGAGCCTGCTGTTTGGCAAAGTGTCGAAGGGGTTGCGTCCGAGACGGGAAGAACGGTGAATACCGAGCAGAGCGAAGGAGCGATTTCTGACGAAACGCCGCGGTTTGAATCCGAAAATCAAGCTATTTATGTTGGCACCATCCGTTATACTCAATATGCATGGAAAGAAGCCTATACCCAATTGTCACAATACACCGAAACGAAGAAAAACGTTTTAAAAGGTGAGGACAGCGTCAGTATTTCAAACGAAAAAGGTGAAAACCTGTATCTTTCATCGGGCAGAATTTTGTATAAGCTTAATGATTCGGCCAATCAGCTTTTTGAACTGACGTCTTATCCTGCACGGGCAACCGAAAGAGATGGACAGGTCAGGCAGGCGGGTGAAGAGGCGTATATCGCAGAGTTGGATGATTTGAGCAGAGATGAAGCGGAGCAAACGGCACTTAAGCTGATGGAATCGCTAATTCAATCCGAAATTTGCAGGGCTGAGGTGGTCAGCCTGTACGGGTATACGGGCAAGCAGCTTAAAAGAATCCATCAAACGCTATATCGGGAAAGGAACGTGTGGCGATATTTCTATCGGGAATTGCCAAGTGAAGTGGAAAACGGGTTGTATTATGTGGAAATGCGGCTGAATATCGGCGGCGTTCCCGTCTGCATAGAGGAGGATGCGCGGGGTATAAACGGCTCTGTAGATTCATCAGATTCGATTATTCCTGTTAAGGCATGTCTTGTACTATCTAAAGAAGGACTTGTTTTTCTGGATTTCGCTTACGCATTTGATTTGAGCGATATTCGGAAGGCAGATGCGCTTCCCAAATCAGCCATTCAGGCAATCGCTCGTGAAGATTTAAAAAACAATCCGTACGCAAGCGATTCGGAAGAATTTGAAATGCGTCTGATGAATCTGTGCATTCGGCACGGAACGGGAACGAAGGCTAGCTATGAGCTTTGCCCCGTATGGCGCGTTCAGACGGCAGGAAAGGGAGATATCGACTTCTGCTTGGCTGTGTACGATGCGGTTTCGGGAAAACGGTTATTTGAGGGGCTGCTTTAATCGAAAAAAATGAATGGACGTGCGAAAAGCGCGCCCATTTGTTTTGGCGCTTAAAACGCCGCTTCCAGCATCCCCTTTACGCCGACGTAGACGGGCATCTGGCTCTGCTCGATGATTTCCGCGCCTTTGGAAAGGCTGGCGCACAGCGTCAGCACGCAGGCGTTGTTTGGCAGGGCACATTCCAAAATGCCGATTTCGCCGCCGCGCGGCGGACAGGGGCGCTTGAGCGTCGCAAGGCGCCTGCCGTCGTCATCCTCGAGCCACGCGCGGGCGATCAGCCCGTCGTCCGCGTCCCGCGCATCGACGAACGCGCTGACCGACGCGCTGAAGGCCGAACCCGCGAACCATGCGCCGCACAAGGGCAGAGCGCTCAGGTGCGTCGGCGCGAGCGCGGTTTGCAGGGCGGCGAATACATCCTCGTCCTGCCAGACGCCGGGCGGGCAGAGCGCGCCGGAAAAACGCCCCTGCCGCGCGGCCTCGGCCAGCAGCCGGATGCGGACGGCGCGAAGCCACAGCAGCACGGCGGCGACGTTCGGGCTTTGCGCGTCCAGCTCGCGCCCGGCGGCCTCGAGAAGCAGCTCGGCGGGCGTGGCGTCCGCGGGCGGGGTGCGCGGGCAGGCGGTCAGGCCGCAGAGCAGCCACGCATCCAGCGCGGGCAGGCTGCGCATGCGGGGGAGCGGCGCGTCGCCGAAGACGACGCAGGCGTGGCGCGCCAGCCGCTCCCGCAGGGCCTGCGTCGCAAAGGGATGCAGGACGGACACGCCGGAAAGCGTCATCGCGCGGTAAAACGCATCCGGCGCGGGCACGTCCAGCCGAACGCCGGGCAGACACAGCCGCCCGATGCGCGCCAGCAGCGCGTCGGGATCGAGACATTCGGCGGGGAGCAGCGGAATATCGTATTTCGCGGGCGCGCCGGAATAGCCGCACAGCAGCGTGAGCTCGTCGCAGAGCGCGCCGTGCCGCCCCGGCGTGAGGAGCTGAACGCGGAGGGAGGGGCCATCCGCCGGCTGGCCGGGGACGAACGGTTTCCCCGGCAGGGGCAGGGTCATTTCGACCGTCTGCGGTTCGCCCGCCGTCAAAGAGACGGGCAGATCGTGCACGGGCAGCGCCTCGCCCGCGCAGGCGGCGCGCGCACGGAGGACGAAGCGCCCCGTCTCCATTGCGGAGAGCGCCGCGCGGAGGCGGACGGTCTTCGTCTGCGCATCCGGCCAAAGCGCGATGTCGCGCAGGCGGGCGCGCGTCGTCAGATGCAGGCAGACCGGCCCGAGCACGCCCGCCGGACGGGATGCGTCAAAGCACAGGCGGAGCGTCTGCCTGCGCCCGGCGTGCAGCGCGTGGGCGAGCGGCACGCGCACAAGGCCGTCCTTGGGATTTTGGAACGCGCAGAGGGGCACGTCGTCCGCCAGCACGCGCCCTCTGCCGCGCACCAATTCGAGCGTCAGCTCCGCGTCGTCGGCGCAGAGCGCGCCGAAATCCAGCGCATACGTCAATTCGACCGCGCCGCCCACGTCGCCGGGAATCGCGGCGGGCAGGGGAAAATCGGCCTCCTGCATTGCCTGCGCGTCGTCCGCGCCGCCCTCCGGCGGCGCGCCCAGCAGGTCGGCAAAGGCGCTCAGCGCGTCCGCGCCGGGGAGATGAAAGGCCTCGTCGGGCGGCGCGTTCTCCGTCAGGCGCTCGGGCAGCCGGAGCGCGCGGATACGCCAGCGCGTCAGCGGTCTCACGCCTTCTGCCGCGCGACGATTTCGCGCGCCATCATCAGGCCGCAGATGGTCTTGCCGTCGCAAATCTCCCCGCGCATGACCATATCAAACGCCTCTTCCAGCGGCAGACGGACGAGGCCGAGAAACTCGTCTTCATCCGGGTGCGTGTCGCCCTGAGAGAGCCCCTGCGCCAGATAGACGGCGATTTTCTCCGTGCAGAATCCCGGCGTGGTCAAAAGCGTGGTCAGGCAGGTCATGCGCTCGGCGGAAAGGCCGGTTTCCTCGCGCAGCTCGCGCGTCGCGCAATCCAGCGGATCCTCGCTCGCGCTGTCCAGCTTGCCCGCCGGAATTTCCAGCGTCACGCGATCCACGGCCACGCGGTGCTGGCGAACCAGCAGCGTATCGCCGTTGTCAAACACCGGCACGACGGCCGCCGCGCCCTTGTGCACCACGATTTCGCGCGGCGCTTCGCGGCCGTTGGGGCAGGTGACCCGCCACTTCTCGACGTGCAGAATGTGGCCGTCGTAAATCGTCTCTCTGGCGAAGGGAACCTCGCGGAGCGCGTCGTCATGGGTCGTGTCAATCGTAACCATATCCAAAAACCTCCCGAATCGAAAATAAAAACGGATTTTGCAGGATAATTCTCTGAACCGGGGAAGAATCCCTGCTTTTCATTCGTCTTATACGCAGGAAGCGGCTGTGAATCCGTGCCAAAACGGCTCGCGAGGTTGACAGTCGGCGCTTCCCGCCTTAAAATGAGGATCATACACAGCGATTCATGGGCGTAAGCCCTTGGTTCACCTGTAAAGGAGGATACAACATGAAGCAAATCATCCGCAGGCTGACAGCCCTCGCGCTTTGCGCCATCCTGATGATGGCCATGCCGCTGGCCAGCGCGCAGGAGCTGATGACGCCGGAGGGCAGACCGCTGACGGTGCAGATCGTCATCACGCAGCCGGATGGCACGATGAGCCTTCTGCCTGTCACGCCTGTGACCAACACGATGGGCAACACCGTTTACTGGGTGGATGAAAGCATGCTCAGCGACGACGAAATCGCCTCGCTGTCCACGGCTCAGCTCCAACTGGTGAGTGAAACGGGCGAGCTGTACGCCGAAATGCCGCTTTTGGAGAGCGGCTTTGCGGGCGCGATTGACGAGCGGCTGGATATCGTGAACGACATGATCCCCGGCGGCGTGCTGACCGTGCTGCCCGCGGAGACGGCCGCGCCGATGGATGGCGAGGAGGCCGACAACGCGCTCTGGCAGTATGGCTTCGAAACGCCTGCGCCGACCGAGCCGGGACAGCCGGAACAGCCGGAACAACCGGAGCAGCCGGAGCAGCCGGAACAGCCGGAGCAGCCGGAACAACCCGAGCAGCCGGAGCAGCCGGAACAGCCGGAGCAGCCGGAGCAGCCGGAACAGCCGGAGCAGCCGGAGCAGCCGGAGCAGCCGGAACAGCCGGAACAACCCGAGCAGCCGGAACAGCCGAGCGAGCCGGAAATCCCGGCGTATGTGATCGCGGCGGGCGAAGGCGCGACGTGGTTCAACAGCGCCAACACGTGGGACGTGGCGGACACCCCGAACGCCACCGACGTGCTGACGGTCACGGGTTACACGACGGATGACGCGGGTGTGCTCTGGTATTTCGGAACGGATTACCGGACAAAGGCCGAGTTCTACGTCATCGCAAACCAGATGACGGCGGTGGACGAGGAAACGGCGCGGGCGCTGATGGCGCAGATCGACGCGAATCAGCCGACCGAGCAGCCGGAGCAGCCGGAGCAGCCCGAGCAGCCGGAGCAGCCGGAGCAGCCGGAGCAGCCGGAGCAGCCGGAGCAGCCGGAACAGCCGGAACAGCCCGAGCAGCCGGAACAGCCCGAGCAACCGGAGCAGCCGGAGCAGCCGGAACAACCCGAGCAGCCGGAGCAGCCGGAGCAGCCGGAACAGCCCGAGCAGCCGGAGCAGCCCGAGCAGCCGGAACAGCCCGAGCAGCCGACGGTGGTTTATGCCGTCACGAACAACCAGAAGGGCAACAAAACCAACAACCTGCGCGACGCGCAGAGCACAAAGGCGAACCTCATCCAGACCTATCAAAACGACGAGCTGGTGATTGTCAACAGCGTGTCGGATGACGGCCTCTGGTATGATGTGACCGTCGTTCGCGACGGCAACCGCGGCTATATGCGCGACTATCTGCTGACGCAGATTTCCGAAGCGGACGCGCTCAAGCGCATTGATGAGATCAACGCCGGCCAGACAACCCCGCCGAGCGAGGAGACGCAGACCCCGACGGGCGAGGAGACGCAGACCCCGACGGGCGAGGAAACGCAGACCCCGACGGGCGAAGAGACGCAGACCCCGACGGGCGAGGAAACCCCGAAGCCCGCGCCGGAGCAGATGACCTTCCCGGCCTACGGCATCACCGTTCAGCAGGAGACGACGATCCTGCTGCGCGACGAGCCGAACGGCGAGATTCCGACGACCGGCGCGCTCAAGACGATCAACAAGCCGACCCCGGTGCGCATCGACGGCCAGAAGACCGGCGAAGGCGAGCAGGTCTGGTATCAGATCGAGAACCTGAACAACGGCGACACGGGCTATGTCGAGGCGTATAACGTGCGCATCGTCACCGAGCAGGAGGCCAGGGACGCGGTGGAAACGCCCGCCCCGACCGTTCCGCCGATTGAAACCCCGACCCCGGAACCGACCGAGAAGCCCACGCCCACCCCGACCCCGGAACCCATTCCGCAGGAGCTGACCGAGGGCGATGTGTATCACTACGGCTACAACACGGGCAGGCAGGTTGCTTTGCGCGCTGAGGCAAAACAAAGCGGCAAGGAACTCACCCGTATGGAAGCCGGAACGATTATATGGGTTATTCGCCGCGAAGGCGATTGGTGTCAGGTGCGCGTCAACAGCAAAGACGGCTATATGATGGCTGAATTTGTCAAACTGATGGGCGTGGAGGAAGAGGCGGCCTATATCGCCACCCTCGACGACCCGGAGACGCGCCCCGACCCGACGCCTTCCCCGACGCCGACCCCGGAACCGACCGAAGAGCCGACGCCGACCCCGACGGCCACGCCGGAGGCGACGCCGACCCCGGAACCGACCGAGGAACCCACGCCGACCCCGACGGCCACGGCCGAGGCGACCGCCACGCCTGCGCCGGTGCAGCTCAGCCTGTACGCGCGCATCCTCAACGACGGCACGCCGCTGCGCGGCAACCCGAGCAATCAGGCGTATCTGCAAAACATCCTGAACAAGGAAGAGGTCGTCTACATCTTCCAGAGCCAGTTCGCCGAGGACGGCATGACGTGGTATCTGGTGCAGTACAGCGGCCAGTGGGGCTTTGTGCGCGCCGACCTCGTCCGCGTGATGGGCGAGCAGGAGACGGCGGAATATCTCGCCGCGCTGGAGGCCGCGCAGGCCACCCCGACTCCGCTGCCGCAGGCCACGCCGGAACCGCTCGGCCCGGACGCGACCAGCGCCTACGCCAAGCTGATTAAGGACGCGGTGAACCTGCGCCGCACGCCGTCCGCCTCCGGCACGTCGATGGGCCGCATCCCGGTGAACACGCTGCTGCTGGTCACCGGCACTGAATACGACGGCACGTACACCTGGTATCAGGTCAATTACAGCGGCATGGACGGCTATGTTCGCAGCGACATGTGCCAGATGCTGACCATCGCGGAGCTCCAGAAGTATCTCGCCGAGGCCGCGCAGGCCACGCCTGCCCCGAACGGCGCGACCGTCACCCCGAACAAGAACAACAACATAAAAGTCAACATCAACGGCACGCCGCTTCAGGATCTGCTGCCGCCCGACGGCAGTTGGTCGAACGGCACGGGCACGGGCATGCCGAACTACGCGACGACCGCGCCGAGCACCACGCCTGACCCGAACGCCACGCCGACCCCGCAGCCCGTCGCCAACCCGGCGGCGCTGCTCAGCAGCAGCGGCAACCTGACGGTCAGCAACGTGCCCGCCGTCAGCGAAAACGGCACGTTCACCGTTTACGGCACGACCGATGCGTATGCCATCGTCACGGCGACCGTCGAAGTGAAGGTCGAGCCGACGGCCACGCCGCAGCAGCTGGGCTTCATCGCTTCCGCGGTTGCGGAAAACGCGGCGCAGACCACCCGCAAGACGGTTGGTCAGGCCGTTGCGGACGGCGCGGGACGCTACACCATGGACGTGACCCTGCCCAAGCCGGGCGAGTACATCGTGGAGTTTGCCTCCGGCACGTCTTACGCCAACTACGGCGTGACCTATGAAAACGGCGCGACGCCCGAACCGACCGCGCAGCCCATGCCGACCGCTGAGCCCGTCAAGGAAGAGGGCGGTCTGGGCATCCTGCCGTTCATCATCGGCGGCCTGCTGGTTGTCGTCGCGGCGGCGGTCTACGGCGTGTATGTCTATCGCCGCAAGACCGAGGAAGCCGAGGAGGAAGAAGCCGACGCGGATGAGGACGAGGAGGACGAACTGCGCGCCGAGCAGCTGGAGCGCCAGCGCAGCCGCTACGCCCAGCCGCAGACCCCGCGCGCGCCGCAAGGCCCGTCGGGACAGGTGCCGAGCTACATGAAGAACACGGCGGCTCCGCAGCCGAACGTCCGCAGCACGGTCAACCCGTATAAGCCGACCGAACCGACGATGCCGGTTGCGCCGACCGCGCCGACGATGCCGACCGCGCCGACGATGCCGACCGAGCCGGTCATGCCGACTGCGCCGACCGAGCCGGTTGCGCCGACCGAGCCGACCGCGCCGACCGAGCCGACGATGCCGACCGAACCGACCGAGCCGACGACGGGCGAGGCCGCTTCGGAGGCCGCGCCGCGCCGCCGCCGCCGTCCGCCGGTTGACCCGAACGCATAAAAAACCAAATCAGAGCGCCGCCCGCGGCATTGAGAAAGCGGGCGGCGCTTTGTTGCATTATGCGCCTGTTCATGGTATCATAAACATCATCATGGGGGCTTATGCGAGAATGGCCGATTCGGAGGTTTGACGATATGAGAAAAAAGGTTCTGAGCCTGATTCTGCTGTGGGCGGCGCTGCTCGCGCTGGCGTTGATCTATACGGACAGGGACGAGTATACGTGGCGCTACGAGGGCGGCGAGCTGGCGCAGATCGTCATCACCCGCGAGGAGGCCGACGCGCGGCAGAAGCAGGCCGACGAGGCGATGGTGCTGATGCAGCAGGCCGCGCAGGCGCGCACCGACGCGGGGCTCTGGGGCAGCGAAAACGAATGGGAAGACGACTTTCTGCCCGCGCAGGGCGAAAACGGCGGCCTGAACCTGATGTGGGGCGACTATCAGGCGACGATTGAATACGAAGACGCGGCGCGCATGGATGCGCACGTCGTTTCCGCCGGGTATCAGGCGTTCATCGAAAACGGCGACGCGCACGACGAGGCGGAGGCGGAGAACGTCCTTCTGCATCGGCTGAGCTTCGTCTTCCGGCTGACGGATTCCACGCCGAATCTCTATCTGGCGAGCGAAAACCCGGAGGCGATCCGCGCCGTTACGGTGCATAAGGTCGGCGCGGGCGTGCTTTCCGCCGATTTGTGCGCTTACGCGGCGCTCGTCGGCGCGGTGCTGACGGCGCTGCTCGTGCTCTCGTGGGATCAGACCGAGCGCGGCCGCAAAAACCGCCGGGATATGGCGGTGGTGCTCTGCGCGGCGGCGTTTGCCTGCATGCCGCTGCTCTGGCGCGGCGTTTACGACGGGCACGACCTGTTTTTCCACCTCAACCGCATCGAGGGCATCGCAAACGGGCTGAGAAACGGGCAGTTCCCCGTGCGCATCCACAGCTCGACGCTGCTGGGCTACGGCTATGCCGCGCCGGAATTTTACCCCGAGCTGTTCCTCTATTTCCCGGCGCTGCTGCGCAATCTGGGCGTGTCCCTGTGCGCGTGCGTGCGGGTGTTCGAGGCCTGCGTCCATCTGGCGACGGCGGTTTCGTGCTACCTGTGCGTGCGCGGCATGATGAACAGCCGCCGCGTCGCCGTCGGCGCGAGCGTGCTCTATACGCTGTGCATCTATCGGCTGGTGAACGTGTACACGCGCGCGACGCTGGGCGAAAGCCTGGCGATGGTCTTCTTCCCGGTGGTGATGCTGGGGCTGTACGAGGTGCTCCGCCGGGATGAAAGGAAGTGGCCGCTGCTGGCGCTGGGCATGACGGGCGTGTGCATGAGCCACCTGCTCAGCACGATGTTCTGCGTGCTCTTCTGCGCGATTGCGGCGCTGGCGAGCGCCGGAAAGCTGCTTGCCCGGAAGCAGCGCATCCTCGCGGTGCTGGCGGCGGCGGGCGTTACGGCGCTCTGCGCGCTGTGGTTCTTCGTGCCGATGATGCAGTATACGGCGGACGGAATCAGCACGAGCGTCGTGCTCAATTCGTCGGAATACGTGCATCGGCCGGGCAGCTTCCTCGTCGGCTTTGCGGGCGACGTGAAGGCAGACGCGCCGGAGGATTTCGCCTATACCATCGGCGTGGTGCCGGGGCTGGCGCTGCTCATCGGCTGCGCGCTGCTGCTGGTGCGGCGCTATGCGGCGGGGCGCGCTGAAATGAAGACGGAAAACGACAGGCTGGCGCTGGGGCTGCTGGCGCTGGGCGCGCTGGCGCTGGGGCTGAGCACGGATTTCTTCCCGTGGCGCACCCTCTGTTCGATCCGGAAGCCGTTTTCCACCTTCTTCATGCAGATTCAGTTCCCGTGGCGCTTTGTCGGCATGGCCGTGCCGATGCTCAGCGCGGCGGCGGCGTGGGGCTATCTGCGCGAGGAAAAGGACGCGAAAACGGGCATGGCCGCGCTCATCGCGCTGTGCGTGGTCTTTTCGGGTTACACGATGCAGACGATGGTGCAGCGGCTGCCCGAGCTGGAAAAGGAGACCTATACCGACACGCGCATCGGCCAGTTTGAATACACCTATCCGTGCACGGAGAAGACGGCGCTCAAGGTCGGCGACGTCAGAACGAGCCAGCCGGGCGTCTGCAGCGTGCTTTCTTACGAAAAGCGCGGCACAGAGCTGACCGCGACGGTGCAGCTCGAAGGCGAGGCGGCGTATATCGAGCTGCCGCTGCTGTATTACCCCGGCTATCGCGCCGAGATCGACGGTCAGGCGCAGACGGTGGCGCGCGGAACGAACAACATGGTGCGCGTCTACGGCCTGTCGTCGGGCGAGAGCGGCACGGTTCACGTCTGGTATCAGCCGCCGACGGCGTGGCTGATCGCGCAGGGCGCGAGCGCGCTGGGCGCGCTGCTGCTGGCCGCGTCGCTTCGGCGGATGCGGAGGCGCGCATGACGGAGCTGCGCGCGAGCGTTCGTCAGGTGGTGGAATTCAGCCTGCATGAGCGCGACCTTTCCCCGGCGGCCTTCGCCGCCAAGCGCATGCGGGAGGGCGCGGCGGCGCACAAGGCGCGGCAAAGCGCGGGCGCGCGGGAGGAGACGGCCTATCAGGCGGAAAAATCGCTGAGCGCGGATTACGCCGCCCGCGAAATCACCCTGCGCGTCACCGGGCGGGCGGACGGGCTGCTGCTCGCCGCGGACGGCGCGCGTATCGTGGAGGAAATCAAGCTGGGCACGGCGGAAAACCCGCTCGTCCCGGCGCATCGGGCGCAGGCGGCGATGTACGGGCACATGCTCTGCCAAAAGGAGGGTTTGACCGGCGTTCGTCTGCGCATTTTATATGTGGATGAAAACGGCGCGCCCGTTCGTCTCTATGAAGAGGAGGCGGACAGCGCGCGGCTGAAGGGCGAATTTGAGGCGCTGTGCGCGGCCTACTGCGCGTGGGCGGAGCGGCTGCTGGCGCGGCGGCGGGCGCGGGACGCATCGCTTTTCGGCCTCGCGTTTCCCTACGGCACGTATCGCGCGGGACAGCGGACGTTCGCCGCGAACGTGTACGTCGCCATCCGGGAGAAAAAGCGGCTCTTCGCGCAGGCGCCGACGGGCATCGGCAAGACGATGGCCGCGCTGTATCCCGCCGCGCTGGCGCTGGGCGAGGGCAAATGCGCCCGCGTGTTGATGCTGACGGCGCGAACGACGGGCAGAAAGAGCGCGATGGATGCGCTGGCCATCCTGCGCGCGCACGGCGCAAGGCTGCTGGCCGTGGAAATCGCCGCGAAGGACAAGGCCTGCCCGATGGAAAAGCGGGACTGCCGCCCGGAGGTCTGCCCGTATGCGAAGGGATTTTACGACCGCCTGCCGGACGCGCTGGCCGAGGCGCTGACCGGCGGGGACTGGGGGCGCGGGCAGCTCGACGCGCTGGCGCAGAAGCACACGCTCTGCCCGTTTGAACTGGCGCTGTCGCTGGCGCAGGAGGCGGACGTCGTCGTCTGCGATTACAACTATGTGTTTGATCCGTTCGTGGCCATCGACGCGCTGATGCAGGGCGGCGCGGCGCTGCTCATCGACGAGGCACACCAGCTCGCGCCGCGCGTGCAGGATAACGCTTCGGCGGCGGTGAGCGTGCCGCAGCTTCGCGCGCTTCGGCGCGGCGCGGGGCAGGCGCTTGGCCGAAAGCACCCGCTCTACGGGGCGCTGACGGCGGCGATACGCGCACTGGAGTCGGCGGCGGGGACGGAGGAATTCGCTTCCGGGCGGCTGGAAAGGCCGCCGGAGGCGCTGGACGCGGCCATGGCGCGGCTTTTGGAAGCGGCGGACGGGGCGCTCCTGAGCGGCGCGGGGACGGAGGCGGCGGAGGCGTTTACGCTGGCGGCCTGCTGGCGCTACGCGGCGGGGCGGCTCGATGCGCGCTATGCCGTGCTGACGGAGGGAACGGAAAAAACCGCGAGGATCGAATTGTTTTTGCTCTGCGCGGCGCAGGATATTTTGGAAAAAACGAAGCGGGCGCGCGGCGCGGTGTTTTTTTCCGCGACGCTCGCGCCGTTTGAGGCGGCCAAACGGATGCTCGGCAGCCTCGAAGGGGATGCGTGTCTGGCGCTGCCCTCGCCGTTTGACAAGCATCAGCTCGACGCGCGGATTCTGCCCATCGACCTGCGCTACGCGGCGCGGGAGGCGAACGCGCCGCGGGTGGCCGAGGCGATTCGGGCGCAGCTTGCGGCGCATCCGGGCAACGCGATGGTGTTCTTTCCGTCGTATGCATATTTGAGCCGCGTCGATGCGCTGCTGACGGCGGCGGGCGTCCCCGGCGCGGCGATTCTGCGCGAGGCGCGAGGGCTGACGGAGGAAGAAAAAAACGCGCTGCTGGGCGCGTTTGACAAGCGGGATGGGCGGACGGTGCTGCTGGCCGTGCTGGGCGGCGCATTCGCGGAGGGCGTCGATCTCGCCGGGGCGCGGCTGCAAAACGTGATCGTCGTTTCGACGGGGCTGCCCCAGATGGACGCGCGGGTGCGCGCGATGCGGCGCTATCACGATGAAAACGGCGCAGACGGCGCGTTTTTATGCATGACCCTGCCGGGAATGGTGCGGGTGATTCAATCGGCGGGGCGGCTGATTCGCACGCAGAGCGACCACGGCGCGCTGCTGCTGATCGACAGCCGCTATCAGCGCGGGGCGGAGCGGGCGCTGCTTTCCGGCACGCTCATCGGCGACGCGCTTTCCGGCTGATCGGCCTGAAACCAGCGGATCTGTTCTTCGAGCGGGTCGTTTTCAACGGGCGGGCGCAGCGCCAGCAGCGCGGCGATCATGCGGCGCATGCCGGGTTCGCCGTGGGGAATATACAGAAGCTGGCTGTCCTCGCGCTCGGCGATGAGCGCGGACAGCAGGCGGCGAAGGCGGACGCGGGTGGCATGCATGGCGTGTTTCCTCCTGAGGGAGCGCCCCAAATCCGGCGGAAAACCGCCCGGCGGCGGGCTGACGTATGCAGAAAGAATAGCATAAACCAAGGAAAAACGCAAGTTGATTCGATTTTCCGACTGTGATAAAATAAAAAGAGATATTTCGTGCCGAAGGCCAGGGACAGCGCCGGACGGCAGAAATCAACCATGGACCGTTGAAGGGAGCAGACCGATGAAAAAAGCCGTATGGGGCGCTTTCCTGCTGATGACGACGCTCGCGGCCGCAGGGCTTTGCGAGACGGATTATACGCTGAGCAATCCGCACATCCGATACGAAAAAATCGAGGGGGCGCGGCAGGAAGAGACCGCGCAGGCGGACGGCGCGGGCATTTCGCTTTCGGACATGGCCGCGGCGGAGGACGCACAATCGGCCGCGCAGAGTGCGGACACGTGGCCGAAGACATTCACCGTCACGCTGGGCGGCGATACGACGCTCGGCTCGACGGACGATTTGCGCAAGCGGGCGGACTGCTTTGAAAACGTCGCGGCGGACAAGGGCTACAGCTGGTTTTTCTCCGGCTTGCAAACCCTGTTCGCGACGGATGATTTGACGCTCGTGAACTTTGAGGGCACGCTGACGGAGGAGACGAGCAAGAAGGAGAAGCTCTACAACTTTAAGGGCCCGGCGGAATACACCGACATCCTGACGCTGGGCAGCGTGGAGGCGGTGAACATCGCCAACAACCACACGCTCGACTACGGTCAGCAGGGCAAGGCGGACACGATCGCCAATCTGGAGGCGGCGGGGATCGTCGTCTCCGGCGGCGGCCAGCTCGGCATCTTTGAAAAGGATGGCGTGAAGGTCGGCATGACCGGCTACTGCTTCCCCTACAAGGGCGGCAAGAAGGACATCAGCGCGGATGTGAAGGCGCTGCGTGAGGCGGGATGCCAGATCGTGATCGCGTCGTTCCACTGGGGCAGCGAATACCGGGATGATTTCACCGGGGAACAGCGCACCATCGGCCGCGCGGCGATCAAGGCGGGCGCGGATATCGTCGTGGGCACGCATCCGCACATCGTGCAGGGGATCGAGGCCTATCAGGACAGCTATATCCTCTATTCGCTGGGCAATCTGGTGTTCGGCGGCAACGTCGATCCCGACGACCGCGACGCATATCTGGCGCGCGTGACCTTCACCGTTTACGAGGATCACTGCGACGCGCCGGAATTGACCGTCGTGCCGATCCGCCTGACCGCGCTGGACAAGGGGACGGATTACCGCCCCGTCGTCGCGGACGAGGCGGACAGCGCGCGGATTTTCAAGCGGATTATGAAGCTCTCCTCCGGCATGGGCGACTTTGTCAACGGGGAGCTGACGGAAGGACTTTGAACGAAAGGATGGGTTTGATGGCTTCGCATTTTGCGCTGTTTGTCGATCTTGAAAACTGCGGCGGCAAAAAGAGCATGCTGATGGACGTGATCGAGCGGGTAAAGATTCGCGGCGATATCCTCATCGGCAAGGTTTACGGCTATACGGACAGCTATTCCGACCTCAAGGAGATTCTGCTGTCCAACACCTTCGCGGTCGTGCCCTCGCTCCGGTTCGGGCGCAACCAGAAGAACAGCCTGGATATTCAGCTCGTCATCGACGCGCTGGACGTGGCCTACACCAATCCGCTGATTGACAGCTTCTGCATCGTTTCCGGCGACAGCGACTATGTGCCGCTCGTCGGCAAGCTGAAAACGATGGGCAAGTTTGTGCTGGGCATTTCCCGAAGCGAGGCGGCCAGCGGCGTATTTATGAACGCCTGCAGCGAGTTCCAGTTCCTGGAAAGCGTCGCTAGCGGCAAGGAGCGCGCGCAGGGGCAGGAGATCGAGGCGCTGACGCTGGCGGATGTGAACGACCTGATCGTGACCATCCTCAAGGAGAGCGACAGCGGGGAGATGCTCGCCAGCGAGGTCAAGAGCGTGCTGCTGCGCCTGAGGCCGAATTTCTCCGAAAAGAGCGTCGGCTTTTCCACCTTCGGCAAGCTGATTGCGCGGCTCTCCCAGCAGTTCGGCGCGTTCAGCGTGGAAAGCGAGCAGTTCAACGTCATCGTGTCGCTCAACCAGCCGCATGTGACCGCCGGGGAGCAGATTACGCGGGAGAACTACACCCGCATCTTCTCGCGCATCCTCTCGGAATACAAGGAGGATGGCTTTGACCGGGTGAATCCCTCCATTCTCAAATCGGCGGTGCAGGCGGATTATCCCGACTTCACCGAACGGCAGATCGGCCTGCGGCGCTTCTCGGACGTGCTGCGCGCGCTGGAAAAGGAAAAGCTGCTGAAATTGGAAACGGACGAAGGCGGCAACATGCTGGTGCATATTTTGTAATCCGCGGTCTGCGAACGAAAGGCAAACAGCTATTCTCCCCCTTTCGGAGGGGAGAATAGCCCTTGCGATCACATTTTCAAACGCATGAAATCGGAGCGGCATTTGGATGTACGGAGAAAACACATGAAGCGAATCCTGACATTTTTTATTTTCATGTTGCTGGCGATGGGGCCGGGGGCGGCGGGCGCGCAGACTGTCGTGATGGACGAGGGGCACGTCGCCTTTGATTACCCGGATAGCTGGCTGGTCGTTTCGCCCCAGCTCTGCGGCGTGTACGCGCCGCTGCTGGAGGACGCGGGGATTGACGCGGACGAGCTGGCGCGGGAGCTTGAGCAGACGCGCACGCTCAGCCGCGCATACAACGAGAATTACACGCAGTATCTGTCCGTGCTGATCGGCGAGGACGAGCTTTCGCAGGAAATCTACGAAATCGAAAACGCGACGGACAGTCAGCGCGCGACACTGCGCCGCCGCGTGGAGGCCAACAGCTTTTGGGAGACGACTGGCCTTCGGACGCAGGACGCGGAATGGCAGAAGGAAGACGGCGGCTATTGGCTCTACGCGCATTACACCGTCACGCGGGCGGGCGAAACGGTGGGGCGCGGGCTGCGCTACATCACCGTTCGCAACGGGCTGTATGTGGAGATGGACTGGCGAATCGCGAGCGGGCGCTTCTCCGGGCGGGATCTGAACGCCTTCCGCGCGCGGCTGGCGGATCTGGTCGTTACGGAACAAATCGCCGAGCCGGTGCGCGACGTGAAGCTGGAGGCGCAGATCCCCGCCGAGACCTCCAAGGCGCAGGTGGAGATCACGGGAACGGCGACCGCCGGCGCGACGGTGATCGCCGAAACGCCGGACGGCAACGGCGCGATGCTGACGCTGGACGCGGCGACGGCGGAGGCGAAGGGAAAATTCACGCTGACGATTGAGCTTGAAAAAGAAGGCCATTACGACGTTACGCTGACGGCCTCCAAAGAGGGCATGAACGACGCGACGCTCTCGGGCGAAATTGCTTACAGCGCCAAGACGCTGCCCGTCTCCGGCGTGGAGGAGAGCCTGTTTGTCACCGGCGACACGACGACGATCGCCGGTACGACGCTGGCGGGCGTTCAGCTCCAGCTTGTGACGCCCTTCGGCGTGAGCAAAAAGCGATCCGGCAACGACGGCGCGTTCTCCTTCGAGCTGACGACGAAGGACGCGGGCGAATACAAATATACGCTCATTTTGGATAAGAGCGGCTACAACCAGCGGCGCGTGCCCTTCACCGTGACCCGAATCATCACGGACGATCAGGAGCAGGAAAAAATCCGCCAGTCCGCCGTGAAGATCTCCTATAAGGATTTGCAGAAGGATAAGGAGGAGAATCAGGGCAAGGTGATGCGGCTGTATGGCCCGGTGAGCGAGGTCAGCAGCAGCGCGAGCGTGTACTATGTGCGCCTGCAATACAACAAGGACGCAAAGGGCAAGTGGTACAACGACGTGGTGATCGTCTGCGACGCGGACACGGGCGCGAAGGTCGGCGACATGATGACCGCCGTGGTGACGGTGGACGGCGTATACAGCGAGCAGAGCGCGAGCGGCGCGGACGTGATCGTGCCGCGGTTCAAGCTGCTGTTCGTGGACAAGATCGAATAAAGCGCCGCCACACCAAAGAACGCGCGACGCGCGGCAGACTGTAGACAAAAAGAGGCTGTCAAGCTAATAACACCGATATTTCAAGAATAAAACTAGGTATTTGCGCCCGAAGGTTTCCAAAGGGCGATGCGCCAAACAGGCGCCGTAAACGCTCGGAAAGCCCTTTGGTGGGGCGATGGGGCAAAGCCCCATATCCAAAATGCTTAGACATTTGTTTCTTGAAATGTTCGGTTTAAGCTTGACAGTCCTAACTTTTTTTGAGTGCGCTCAAGCGAAAACGGCGGTCAGCTGGCAAGGAAGCCCTTGCCGACGATCTCCGTCGAGGCGGTGATGACCATGAAAGCGTGCGGGTCGTTCGCGTGGATGAAGCGGCGAAGCGCCAGCGCCTGCGCGCGGGTGAGAACGGTGATGATCATCGTTTTGCGCTCGTGGTGGAACGCGCCGTAGACGTCCTCAAGCGTCGCGCCGCGGTGCAGATTGACAGTAATGAAGTCGATGATCGGCTCCGGGTTCGTCGTGATGATCTGGAAACACTTTTTCATGCGGAAGCTGTCGGTCACGTAATCGACCAAAACGGATTTCATCAGCAGGCCGAGGATACAGAATAGGCCGGACTGAATACCGAAGCAGAAAAGCGCCGCGAGCGTAATCAGCGCGTCGGCGACCATCAGCGCCATGCCGATGTTCAGGCTCGTATATTTGCGCACGATCATGGCGACGATGTCCGTTCCGCCGCTGGAGGCGTCCAGATGGAACAAAATCGCCGAACCGATGGCCGGAAGCAGCACCGCGAAGCACAATTCCAGCAGTGGCTGGTTCGTCAGCGGGTGGTCAAGCGGCCAGAAGCGCTCCATGACGTTGACCGCCAGAGACAGCACGACCGAGCAATACACCGTGCTGAACGCGAAACTGCGCCCCAGAAAGATGAACCCCACCACCAGCAGCGCCATGTTGATGATGAACACAAAGGCGCTCGGCGTCAGCACCGGGGAGGGGAAAACGCGCCCCAGAATCAGCGAAAGGCCGCTGACGCCGCCGGTGGAAAAGTTGTTCGGGAACTTGAAAAAGTAAACGCCGACGGCGGTGAGCAACACGCCGAAGGTCAGCAGAATATACCGTTCAATTTGGCTCATCGGCTTGGCCGCTGTGGTTTTCATGGGAGATCTGTTCCTTTCACTTGACCGCTAAAAAAGCAGAATTGAATATGAACCTTATTATAGCGCCGCGCGCGAAGAATGTCGAGAGGAAAACGCGGGAAAAGCGCGGAAAAGAAAACGGGGGAAAAGAAAACCGGGGAAAAGAAAACCTCCGTCGCCGGATGACGGAGGGGATGCGCCGGAGCGCGGAAAATCAGTTTTTCAGGAACGTGCGCAGCAGCTTGACGCTTTGCTCGGCCGCCATGCCCACGAAGGTCGGATAATCCATGTGGGAAGAGCCGTCCGCGCTGTCGGAAATCGCGCGCAGCACGCAGAAGGGAACGCGGTTGACATAGCAGACCTGACCGATGGCCGCGCCTTCCATTTCGCAGGCAATCGCGCCGAAGGTCCTGATGATCGCGTCCTTCCGCTCGGCGGAAGAGATGAACTGGTCGCCGGAGGCGATCACGCCGGTTTCGGTGCGGATGCCCAGCACCGTCGCGCAGGCGCTCAATTGGCCGCAGAGATCCGAATCGGCCGGGAGCTGCACCTTGTTGACGCCGGAAATCAGGCCGAGCGGGTCGCCGAGGGCGCTGGTATCCATGTCGTGCTGCACGACGGCGGAGGAAATCGCCACCGAGCCGATGCTCAGCTTGTCCGAAAGCGCGCCTGCTACGCCGGTGTTGACGATGCACTCCGGCTGATAGCGCAGGATCATCGTCTGGGCGCACATCGCCGCGAACACCTTGCCGATGCCGCAGACCGCCGTGACGACCAGCTTGCCCTCGAGCGTGCCGCTGACAAAGGTGATGCCGCTGACGGTCTCGGTCTTCGTGTCCGTCATAAACGAACGCAGGGACTTCATCTCCACGTCCATGGCTGCAATAATACCGATCATGTTTGATTACTCCTCATACTTAAACGTTACCGGGCGCGCATCCAGCTCGGAGAGGTAGCGCTGCGCCTCTGTCTTGGCAGAAGCGAGGCTCAGGCTGCGATAGTTGCCGCATTCGCGGCTGCTCGCGCCGAACACCGGCCCCTCGTGCGCCAGAATTTTCATCAGCGTCAGGCGAACCTGACGCAGCACCTCGGCGTTATCGGCGTTGCGCACCAGCAGATAGAAGCCCGTCTGGCAGCCCATCGGCCCGAAATAGACGATGGAATCCTTCAAGTCGCCGTTGCGGATATAGGTTGCGAACATGTGCTCCAGAGAATGCATGGTGCTGTTATCCATCAAATCGCCGGTGTTGGGGCGGCGGGTGCGCATGTCATACGTCGTTACGTCGCCATCGACCCGGCTGACATACAACCCCGGAAGCAGAATATCGTGGTTGATGGAAAAGCTGGTGATGCGCGTTACTTCCTGTTCCATAACGAATACCTCCTGAAAATGCGATGCGTCAAAAGCCGTAAACGTCGCCATTATAGCGCATTACTGCCGGAATTGCAAGCATCTTATAGCCGAATCCCCCGGATGAAGCGCCGCGCGAAGAGCCGGAGCTTCTGCCGCGGGGTCATTTGCGCGAAAAGCGCGGCGTAGACCTTCTGCGCGCGTTCCGGCTGGGTGCGCTTGAGCGTGCGGCCGCTGTATTGCGCGACGCAGAGCGCCTTGCCCAGCCCGGTCAGCTTCACCGCGTCGTGCAGTTCGCCTTGCGCGCGCCAGAGGAACGAGGCGGGCGCCTCGCCGGGCAGGGGCGCGATGCCCATGCACAGCAGCGCGTCCTCCGCGGCGCGATACCACACCAGCAGCGCGTCGTTGGCGTTTTTCTGCCGCCCGGCGACCTGCGCGGGGGCGCAGAGATACAGCCTCAGCGCGGCCAGAAGCGCGAGGAGCAGCAGAAGCAGCAGCGGCCAGAGCCGGTGGGGCGGGTCGCGCGGCGGCTCGTCGTCGCTTGGCGGCGGGGTTGGGGTCGGGGTATCGGAAGGCGTGTCCGGCTCGGGCGTGGGGGTGCTGTCCGGTTCGGGCGAAGGGGATGGCGTGGGGCTGGGCGATGCGTCCAGCGCAGGCGAAGGGGAAGGCGTCGGCGTGGCCGTCGGCGAGGGGGACGGCGTGGGCGAATCGCCCTCCGGATCGTCGGAGGGGAGCGTGCCGCCCGCGTCGTTTGTGCCGGGGGTCGGATCAAACGGCAGCCAGCCGAAGCCGGAAAAATAGATTTCCACCCATGCGTGCGCCTGCTGCTGCGTGACGCGCGCCACGCTGTCGCTGTCCGGAACGGCGGCATAGCCCTCGATGTAGCGGGCGGGGAGGCCGACCATGCGCGCCATCACCGCCATGGCCGTCGCAAAGGAGGTGCAGTAGCCCTGCTGCTCGTCCAGCAGAAACCAGGAGACGAAATCCCGGCCGGCGGGCGGCACGTTCTGCGCGAGGGTATACGGGTAGGCGCTGCGCAGATAGGCGCAGAGCGCGGCCGCGCGGTCAAAATCCGTCTGCGCGTCCTGCGTGATCTGCCCGGCCAGCGTGTAAACGCCGGTTTCAACGCCGTCCGGCAGCGCCAGATAGTCGGCGCGCACCGTGTCGGCGTAAGTGTCGCTGTGGTGCGCGGCGGCCAGCACGGCCTCGCGGATTCCGGGGGTATCGCCGCTCAGACGAAGCCCCGTGAACGTGTAGCTGTCGCCGAAGGCGAGGCTGCGCGTGCCGAAGACCTCGCTGGCCGGGGAAAAATACGGCACGATTTCATGCCCCGAGAGCGCCGAAAAGCGCTGGGTGAGGTAGAGTGTGCTGGCCGCGTCGGCGCGCATGAGCACGGTGATGGTTTCCCCGGCGGGGAGCTGCGCGCGAATCGCGTCGCTCGGGCGCTTTTGATCGAACAGATCGCGGCGGAGCGCGTAAAAGCGCGGATTGACATACAGATAGCGCCTGCCGGACGTCGAATCCGCCCAAGCGTGGCCGTCGTATTCGTTTTTGATCGTGCCGCGAAGCAGCGTGCGCCCCGAGGTGCGAACCTGCATCACCGGGGTATCCTCCGGGTTGGCCGGGCCGCCGAGCTGAGAGACGCCGAGCGGCTGGTAGCCCGTCGCGCTGAGCGAAAAGGTCGTGCGCGCGTCGGTGAAAAAGAGGTAGTCGTCGAGCATCCGGCGGACGCGCTGGGCAAGCTGATTCAGTTCCGGCGAAACCTGCGCGGAAAGCGGCATGAGCAGCGCCGTCGCGGCCAGAATGGCGGCGCACAGCGGCACGATGCGCCGCGCCCGAACGCCGGGCGCGCGGCCGCTGAGCAGCAGCGCGAGAATCAGCGGCAGCAGCGACGCGGCGCCGATCTGCGCGCCGAGAAACGAAACGATGAACAGCAGCGCGATTTCAAGCAGCGCCAACGGGAAAAACGCCTGCTCGCTTCGGGAGAGCGACGCGCCAATGCCCGTAAAGACGAGCGAGAGCAGCAGTGAAAGCTCCTGCGAATAGGCGGCGAGCGCGAGGGGCTGGCCGTGCACCATCAGCGTCAGCGCCGCCCCGACGGCGGAAAACTGCCCGCGCAGGGAGAGCGCCGCCCCGCCGATGGCGAGCAGCAGCAGCGGATAGGCCAGTGCGCGCAGGCGGGGCATGCAATCCAGCAGGGCAAAGAGCAGCGTCACCGCGCCGCAGGCCGTCAGGCACAGCGAAAGCGGCGCGGTCAGCCCCAGCGACAGCGAAAGCGGCCAGACGCAGCCCACGCCGATTAAAAACGTCGTCAGCGCGTGAAGGGGAAGCGTGCGCGGCACGGAAAAGAACGATTTTTTCATGCAAAGATTCGCCTTTCTGGCGTGGAATAATCAGGCGCGGACATGCAGCGCCTCCAGCCCGCTGACGCGCAGCAGATCCAGCAGCTTGCCCTGTTCCTCGCTCGGCGCTTCCGCCGTGACCAGCGTATAGCGCATGCGCGCCCCCATGCGGGAAAGCGCGATGGCCGCATCCGCAATCGCGGGCGTGAGCCGGGTGGAGAAGACGGCGGCCGATCCGGCCGTGCGCAGGCGGGGGGCGGCCATCAGCAGCACGCGGGCGAAGTCATCCTGCCGGTGATACCCGGCGCAGGCGAGCACGCGGCGCATCGCGTCAAACGCCTCCATGCCCTGCCCGGACAGATCGCCTTGCCCGGTGGCTTCGAGCGGGAGGCGCGTCATGCGCCCGGCCTGCAAAAGCGCCTCGACGGTTCCGGCGCAGGCCTCCGTCAGCGCGTCGATGAGCGCGGCTCTGGGCGCGCCCTGCGGCTGGGACGTATCCAGCAGAATCAGCGCGTCCGGGCGCTGCGGGGTTTCGTAGGTATGCACCATCAGGCTCTGGCGGCGCATGGAGAGCTTCCAATGCACGCGCTTGAGCTCGTCGCCCTCCTGCCACGCGCGGATATCCTCCGGGACGCTGTGATCGGAGAGCGCGCGCTGGGTCGCCGTGCTTTCGCCCTCGCCGGGGCTGACGGGCAGCGGATCGGCGGGGATGGAACCCGGCAGAACGGCGACGCTTTGGAGCGCGCCGCGCGGCCTGCGCCGAAAGGCGAACAGGCCGAAGCAGTCCGAAAACGTGATCTGCGAAACGCCGACCGGGAACACGCCGACATGCGGACAGGCGAATGAATGGTCGCTCTCCGTCAGGCCGAGCAGCCCGGCGGAAAGCGAAAAATCGCTCTGCCTGCCGCTGGGCAGCTCGACCTTCAGCGACAGCGGCGCGATGGGCGCGGGCAGGGCGAAGCGGACGCGCAGGATCAGGCGGCACGTGCCGCCGCGCTGCGTCTGCCCGCCTTCGAGCTGCTGCTCCGCGCGGCAGGAGAGGGCGGCGGCGCACACGCACAGCAGCGACAGCGCCCAGCACAGCAGCGCCGCCGTGCCCAGCAGAAAAGCGCCCGCGCTGCCGACGGACAGCGCGGTAAAGAGCATCAGCGCGCCGAAGAGCAGCGTGTAAAACCCGCGCGCGGTCATTTGAGCCTCACCGGGATGCGCACGGCGGAGAGCACCTCCGCAAACGCCTGCTCGTTCGTGTAGCCGCGCATGCGCGCCTCGGCGGACAGGGAAAGGCGGTGGCAGAGCACGCTGGGCGCAAGATGCTGCACATCCTCGGGGATGATATAATCGCGGCCGCAGAGCATCGCGTTGGCCTGCGCCGCATGGATGAGCGCGATGGCGGCGCGGGTGCTCGCGCCGAGGCTGAGCAGCGGCGTGTTTCTCGTGGCGGCGCAGATGGCGGCGATGTACGCGCGCACCTCCTTGGAGCAGTAAACCGTCTTGACCGTCTGCTGCATGGCGATCACGTCCTCCGCCGAGCAGACCGGCACGACGGATTCCATCGGCTTCTGTTCGCCGCAGTAGCGGCCGAGAATGTCCATTTCATCCTGCAGGGAAGGATAGCCGATGGAAACGCGCATGAAGAAGCGGTCCATCTGCGCCTCCGGCAGGGGATACGTGCCGACGAAATCTACCGGGTTCTGCGTCGCCAGCACCATGAAGGGGCGCGCGAGGGGATAGGTCACGCCGTCCACCGTGACCTGCCGCTCCTCCATGACCTCCAGCAGCGCGGACTGCGTTTTGGGCGAGGTGCGGTTGATTTCATCGGCCAGCACGATCTGGCTCATAATTGCGCCGGGGCGGTACTGCATGTCGCCGGAAAGGCTGGGCATGGTGAAGCCGGTGATATCCGACGGGGTGATATCCGGCGTGAACTGGATGCGCTTGAACGAGCAGGAGAGCGAACGCGCCAGCGCGCTGGCCAGCGTCGTCTTGCCCACGCCCGGCACATCCTCGATGAGCACATGGCCTTCGCACAGCAGCGCCGTGAGCATCAATTCAACCACATCGTCCTTGCCTACGACGGCGCGGGCTATGTTTTGCTTGAGGGTTGAAACCATCAGGCTGAAATTCGTCATTTTGAGCTTCCTTTCCGTTTTCCTCTTAATCTGCGCACGAGGGGCAGACGTTAAACATCGCCCTCTATTATAGAGGAAGCGCGCCTTTTTGGCAAGCCACGCCTGACGGCTTGCAACGGAGCCGCTTTTTTGCTAGAATAAGAAGGAAATGAACGCGGCGCAGGCGATGCGGCGCGCGGCGGTGACGGAGGCGCCGGGGAGAGACGGCGAAAGAGAATGATGACAGAAGAAATTTTGACGCGGCTGCTCGGGGGCGAGCCGGTTTCCGGCCAGACGCTCAGCGAGGAGCTGGGCGTGACCCGCGCGGCGGTTTGGAAGCAGATCGGCCAGCTTCGCGAGGCGGGGTTTGACATTGAGGCCTGCGGCGGGCAGGGTTATCGGCTCGCGTCCGTACCGGACAGCCTGATGGCGCCGGTGATCGCGCGCGGCCTGAAAACCCGGTGGGCGGGGCGGCGCATCGTGTATCTGCGCAGCGTGGATTCGACCAACCGCTATGCCCGCGCGCTGGCCGCGGACGGCGCGGCGCAGGGCACGCTCGTCGTGGCCGACGAGCAGACGGCAGGGCGCGGCCGACGCGGCCGGGGCTGGGTTTCCCCGGCGGGCGAGGGCATTTTTATGACCCTGATTTTGAGGCCGCAGGCGCACCCCTCCCATGTGGCGCGGCTCTCGCTGCAAACGGCGCTGGCCGTGGCGCGCGCGATTGCCCGCGTGTGCGAGGTGGACGCGCGCATCAAGTGGCCCAACGACATCGTCTGCGGGGGCAAAAAGGTCTGCGGCATGCTGCTGGAAATGAACGCGGACGAGCAGAGCGTCCACGACGTGGTGGCGGGCATCGGGATCAACGTGCACCAAACCGCGTTTGAAGGGGAGATTGCGAAAACCGCGTCGTCGCTTGATCTGCTGACAGGCAGGCGCATCTGCCGCGCGGACGTGGTGCGCGCGTTTTTGGAGGAATACGAGGCGGTGGACGAGCTGGCGCAGCAGGGCGGCGAGGCACTGATGGCGGTGTACCGCCGCCACTCCGCGACGCTCGGCCAGCGGGTGCAGGTCATTTCCGCCACGGGCAGCTTCACCGGCACGGCGAAGGCTGTCACGGACAGCGGCAGCCTGATCGTGCTGGATGACGACGGGCGGGAGCGCGAGGTGCTCGCGGCGGACGTATCCGTTCGCGGGCTGATGGGCTATGCCTGAGACGCTGGGGATCGGCGTGGATCTGTGCGCCGTCAGCCGAATCGAGCGCGCGATTCAGAAGGCGCATTTTCTGAATCGGGTGTTCACCGAGGCGGAGCGCGCGTATCTGCAAGGCCGGGGCAGGGGCGCGGGGGAGAGCGCCGCGGCCATGTTCGCGGCGAAGGAGGCCGTCGCCAAGGCGCTGGGCACGGGCTTCGCGCAGGGAATCATGCCCGGGCAGATCGAGGTCACGCACGCGGACAGCGGGCAGCCCGGCGCGCGGCTGACCGGCGCGGCGCAGGCGCGCCTTGAACAGATGGGCGGCGGCCGGATTTTGCTGTCGCTGTCGCACGAAGGGGATACCGCGATTGCGTTCGCGCTGATACAATGAACCATAAGACCGGGGCGGCGCTCCGGCAGGACGCCAAGGAGGAACCATGATCCGGACAATATCGCCGCAGGATATGCGGGAAATGGAGCGCGCGTTTCTGGAAGGAACGGGTTATCCGTCGATTTTGCTGATGGAGCACGCGGCGCAGGCGGTCGTCGATGCGCTGTCCGCCTATGCAAAAGCGGGGAGCCGCGTGCTGTTCGTCTGCGGGAGCGGCAACAATGGCGGCGACGGCTGCGCCGCGGCACGGCTTTGGATGCAGCGCGGCGGACAGGCGGACGTATGGCTGCTCAAGAGCCCGTCGCAGATGAAAGGCGACGCGGGGGTGAACGGCTGTCTGCTCAATAGCTGCGGCGCGCCGCTCAACGTGCTTTACAGCGAAGCGCCGGAGGTGCCGGGGGACTGCGCGGCGATTGTCGATGCGCTGTACGGCACGGGATTGAGCCGGGAGCTGGACGGGGCGGCGCTTTCAGCGGTGCGGCGGATCAACGAAAGCGGCCTGCCCGTCGTTTCGGTGGATATTCCCTCCGGCGTGGACGGTGCGACGGGGCAGGTGCTCGGCGACGCGGTGCGCGCGCGGGAGACGGTGGCGTTTCACCGCGCCAAGCACGGGCTGCTGCTCTATCCGGGGCGCGCGTATGCGGGCAAGCTGACCGTCGCGGACATCGGAATTCTGCCCGAATGGGACGGCGCGCAGGGGATCGACGTGCTGGAGGAAGCGGACGCATGCGCCCTGCTGCCCGTTCGCCCCGCAGACGGGCACAAGGGCACGTTCGGCCATGTGCTCAGCGTGGCCGGGAGCGAGGGGATGGCCGGGGCGGCGGCGCTCTGCGCGCGGTCTGCGCTGCGCGCGGGCGCGGGGCTGGTGACGGCGGCCTGCCCGTTCGCGGCGCTGGGCACGGTGCAGGCGCAGGCGCTCTGCGCGACGGCGAAGGTGGTTGCCGACGGCGCGGCGCTCGACGCGGGCGCGTCGGATATGCTCGCCGAGCTGGCCAAGGGCAAGGCGGCGCTGGCCATCGGGCCGGGGCTCGGCCGCGAGGAGGGCGCGTGGCTGGCGATTGAGGCGCTGGTGCGGAGCGACACCCCGAAGGTCGTGGACGCGGACGCGCTGTATCTGCTGGCCAAATACGGCGGCGGCGTGGGCGCAAACACGGTGCTGACCCCGCATCCGGGCGAGATGGCGCGGCTGTGCGGCACGACGGTGCAGGCGATTCTGGATGCGCCGGTGGAGCTGGCGCAGCAGCTTGCCGCTGATATGAACGCATGCGTGCTGCTCAAGGGCGCGACGACGGTGATCGCGCACGGCGAGGACGTGGCGATGAACGTCACGGGCTGCGACGGCATGGGCACGGGCGGCTGCGGCGACGTGCTCACCGGGACGATTGCGGCGCTGCTGGCGCAGGGCATGAGCGTTTGGGACGCGGCGCGCGCGGGCGCGTACTACCACGGGCGCGCGGGCGAAGCGGCGCAGGCGCGGCTCGGCGCGCGGGGCGTGACCGCGTGGGACGTATGCGAGGCGCTGCGCATCGAGTGACGCGCGGCTTAAACGGGGCATAGGCTGAAAGCGGGGGCTGGCTCCATGATTTTCTTCCCATTGGGGTGGAGAGCATGGAGATCACACGCGGCGATATCTTTATCGCGGATCTGAACCCGGTGCAGGGGAGCGAGCAGGGCGGCGTTCGCCCGGTGCTCGTGATCCAGAACGACCGGGGCAACCGATTTTCCCCGACGGTGATCTGCGCGGCGATGACTTCGCGCGTGGGCAAGAGCGATCTGCCGACGCACGCATGGGTCAGCGCGCGGGACAGCGGGCTGAAATGCGACTCGTTGGTGCTCTGCGAACAGATCAGGACGCTGGAAAAGCGCCGCCTGCGCGCCAAGGCCGGACGAATCGACGGCATGGCGATGGCGCGGGTGGACGCGGCGCTGCTGTGCGCGCTGGGCATCGGATGACGGGGAAAGGGACAAAATTGAGCATGCGCGGCGGGAAACGATCCGCCGCCTGAAAAGCGTATCCTCCCCCCACAAAGGGGAGGATACGACCATGCCCCATAACGGGGGCGCATCGCGCGCCTGACTCCTTCAGTCAGCTTCGCTGACAGCTCCCTCGAAGAGGGAGCCCTTTTATCAGGTTATTTTCCGTCTAAGCAATAAGTTGCGCCGTACCCGTAGGGACGCGCATTGTGCAGAATTTGCTTTTTGCTCAATTATTGCATTTACTGAAATAGAGAAAAAACGCCCGAAGCGGCGGACAAGCCGGGAGGAAAAAGAGGATGAAGATGGATTTCAAGCTGGAAGGCAGGCAACTGATCTGGGATTATCTGCTGCTGACGGTCGGCGCGCTGCTGACGGCGTTCGCGTTCGCGGCGTTCTTTGTGACCAACGACATCGCGCCGGGCGGCGTGACGGGCATCGCGACGGTGCTTTCCAGCGTGACAGGGCTGAACGTCGGTCTGCTCAGCTTTTTGATTAACGTGCCGCTGTTCGCCATCGGCTGGCGGCGCGTCGGCGTTCGCTTCGCGGTGCGCTCGTTCATCTCGATGCTGCTGCTGTCGCTGTTCATCGACCTGATGCCGGAGTTTGATCTGGCGGGGAACATGATGCTGGCCGCCATCTTCGGCGGCGTGACGATGGGCGCGGGGCTGGGCATGGTGGTGCGCGCGGGCGCGACGACGGGCGGCACGGACATGGCCGCGATGATCGTCCACGCGCACCTGAGCATGTTCACCGTGCCGATGGTGCTCTTTACCATCGACGGAATCGTCGTCGTCGTCGCGGCGCTGAACTTCGGCGTGCAGGCCGGTTTGTTCGCGCTGATCGCGCTGTTCGTTTCGACCAAGACGATGGATTCCGTCATCAAGGGCTTCAACACGGCGATGCAGTTTCTCATCATCAGCCCGAATCAGGAGGAGATCGTCCGCCGGATTCACACGGAGATGGATCGCGGCTGCACCCGGCTGGAGGCGACCGGCACCTATGAGGGGCGCAAAAACGGCGCGCTGCTGTGCGTTGTCCCCCGGATGGAGGCCTCCCGCCTGAAAAAGATCGTTTCCGAGTGCGACGCGCATGCGTTCGTCACGGTCTGCGACGTGCACGAGGCGCTGGGCGAGGGATTCAGCTATCGCCACATTTCCTGACTGCCTGCACAAAAATGCGCGCAATGTGTGAATCACCGTTTACAAAACAGGGCGGATGATGGTATAATCATTCTTGACACAAAGCGTCCCCCGATTCGGGAACGCCAACCAACAACTCAGGAGGAATGTATCATGAAAAAGATCCTTTCCGTACTGCTCGTTCTGGCCGCGCTGCTTGCGATGGCCACCTCCGCCGCGCTGGCCGCCGAGATTGCGCTCGTGACCGACGTTGGCACCATCGACGACGAATCCTTCAACCAGGCCTGCTGGGAGGGCGTTAAAGCCTATGCCGAGGCCAACGGCAAGACCTATCAGTACTATCAGCCGGGCGCTGACAGCACCGACGAGCGTCTGAATTCCATCGACCTGGCCGTGTCCGAGGGCGCGAAGGTCGTCGTCTGCCCGGGCTATCTGTTCGGCGAGACTGTCGCGCAGGCGCAGGAGCTGTACCCGGATGTGGACTTCATCGCGGTTGATGTTTCCGCCGGCGATCTGGGCGGCGTGGATGCGCAGCAGAACCTGTACTGCGCCGTGTTCGGCGAGGAGCAGGCGGGCTACCTGGCCGGTTACGCGGTCGTGAAGGACGGCTACACCAAGCTGGGCTTCCTCGGCGGCATGGCGGTTCCGGCCGTGCAGCGCTACGGCTACGGCTTCGTGCAGGGCGCGAACGCGGCGGCTGTTGAGCTGGGCACCCCGATCGAGATCAACTACACCTACGGCGGCCAGTTCTTCGGCGACGCCAACATCACCGCCAAGATGGAAGGCTGGTACACCACCGGCACCGAGATCGTCTTCGCCTGCGGCGGCGGCATCTACACCTCCGCGGTGGAAGCGGCGCTGAAGAGCAAGGCGTATGTGGTCGGCGTTGACGTTGACCAGCACTACATTGGCGAAAAGGCTGTCGCCGAGAACGGCTACAACCCGTTCGTGACCTCCGCCATGAAGGGTCTGAAGGAAGCGACTGTGTCCGCGCTGGGCAAGTTCTTTGACGGCACTTGGGCGGACATCGGCGGCAAGGTGGAAACCCTGAACCTGCAGGCGGGCGACTATGTGGGTCTGCCGACGGCCGAGGCTTCCTGGGGCTTCAAGACCTTCACGATGGACGAGTATAACAAGCTCATCGAGGATATCCGCTCCGGCGCGCTCACCGTGTCTGCGGAGATCGCGGATCACCCGGCCGTGGACGCCAGCGTGACCGTCAACTACATCGACTAATCTCCGATACATCGACGAATCCTCGATAATCGGAAACAGAAGCTCCCTGCTCAAAAGGCGGGGAGTTTTTCTGTTATGCGGCAAATCAGCAAATCCGAAATTTAGGGCAGATTCTTATAACGGCCGCGCGATCAAAGACATGCCGTCTCCCGCGGATGCATACAGTGAAGGGCAGGGAAAACCGAGGGAGGGATGAGCGTGGAGATGACATTATCCCGCGAGACGCTTTGCTTTGAGCGCCTCGCTTTGGCCAGAGAGGAACAGGTGAGCGTAGAGGGCGAGGCGACGCTGCCGGGGAGCATGCGCGACGCGGTGACGGTGCTCAGCGTGCAGGCGCAGGCCTATCTGGAGGACGCGCGGGCGACGGCGGGCGGCATGACGCTGCGCGGGCACGTGAGCTTTCAGGCGCTGTATACGCAGGGGGATTTGACGCGAATCCGCGCGATGGAGACGACGTGCGACTTTGAGCACAGCATCGACGCGCCGGAGCTTCAGCCGGATATGCGGGTGAACGCGAGCGTCGCCGTGCAGGAGACGGAGGGGACGGCGGCGAGCGGCCGCATGACCCTGCGCGCGCTGCTCGATCTTCAAATCGAAGCGTTTGAAACGACACGGCAGGCGCTCGTGACCGATGCGGCAGGCGACGCGGACGCGCTCAGAACCCGGATGCAGCGCGTTGCCTTCTGCCGGACGGCGCCGCTGGGCGAGGAGAAAACGCTGGTGCGCGAGGAATTTGATCTGCCCGCGCGGCTGGAGGTCGGCGACGTGCTCAGCGCGACAGGGGAGGCCGCAGTGGCAGAGCTGACGGGCGGCGCGGGGCGCATCGGCGTCAGCGGCACGGTGGAGGTGCGCGTGCTGCACAGGCCGCAGGAAGCGGGCAATCCGCTGGTGATGACCAGCCACGAGCTGCCCTTTGAGCTGAGCATCGACACGCAGATCCCCGACGGGGCGCAGATTCACGCGCAGGCGGAGGCCATTGACGTGATGGCGGACTCGATGGCGGACGACAAACGCCGGACGCTGCGCGTGGAGGCGGAGGTGCGCGTTCGCCTGAGCGGCTGCGTGCAGGAGGAAAAGGAACTGCTCGAAGACCTGTACAGCGTATCGGGCGACGCGCTCATCCCGCAAAAAGAGCGGTTTGACGTGCACGCCTTCGAGGAGAGCAGCGACGTTCGCGAAAGCATTCGTCTGCCCATCGCGCTGGCGAAGGATGCGCCGCCCATCGGCACGGCGCTCGCCGCGTTCGCGCAGCCGACGATCACGGCGGCCACGCCCGCGGGGAAGCGGCTCGACGCGGAGGGCGTGATGGCCGTGACGCTGATCTATCTGCCGATGGATTCGGATATCCCGATGGCCATACACACGCGCGAGCCGTTCGCGATGACCTTCCCCATCGAGACGACCGAGGATGCGCAGGTGCAGGCGCGCGTCATCGAGGCGACGCCCGGACCGGCGACCAGCGACCGCGCGGAGGTGCGCTGTGTCGTGGGGCTGCATGTTGTCAAGCACGGCGTGCGCCCGCTCGACGCGGTGATCGACGTAGCGCAGCAGCCCGCCGCCCGGCAGGAGCGCGGCTTCGTACTCGTCTGGCCGGCCAAGGGGGAATCCCGCTGGGAGACGGCCAAGCGGCTGCGCGTTGCGGAGGAAGAACTGCATCCCGCCGGAAAGGGCGCGATGCTGGCGTTTCGAAAATGACCCCGAGGGCGCGGAAGCGCCCTTTAGAATGCAGAAAAAAGCTATTCTCCCCCCCTTTTTCGGGGGAGAATAGCTTTTTGTCTACGGTCTGAAAAGCGGGTTAAGCCCGCTTTTTTAATGTGGCAGGGCGGCTTTCAGCCGAATCAGCCCCACCGCGTCCGCAATGAACCAGCCAATCGGAATCGCCAGCCAGATGGCCGTCACGCCGAAATGCGGCGCGAACGCATAGGCCAGCGCGACGCGCAGACCGAGCGAAATCACCGTCAGCACGACGGACATGCCCGCCCGCTCAAGCCCGCGATAGATCGCGTAGAGCAGGAACAGCAGGCCGATGCCGACGTAGAACACGCCCTCCACGCGCAGATAATGCACGCCGACGGCCAGAATCTCGCGCTCGCCGGGGTCGATGAACAGCGTGAGCAGCGGCCGCGCAAAGAGAAAGACCAGCGCGGAAACGACGGCGCAGAAGGAGAGCGAAAGCAGCGCCGCCTCGCGGATGCCCTGCTTCACGCGCTCCGGCTTGCCCGCGCCGGTGTTCTGCGCAACGAAGGTCGCAAAGCCGTTGGCAAAATCCTGCGCGGGGGAATAGGCGAACGAATCAATCTTCACGCCCGCCGCGAACGCCGCCATCGTTGCGACGCCGAAGCTGTTGACGAGGCTCTGCACGAGCAGAATACCGAAATTCATAATGGATTGCTGCACGCTCGTCAGCACGCTGACGCTCGCGATGCGGGAAAGCAGCGGACGATCCAGCCGGAAATTCGAGCGGCGCGGGCGGAGTTCGGGGAGGCGGAAGAAGAAATACAGCGCAATGCCCGCCGCGGAAAGCCCCTGCGCGATTACCGTCGCCAGCGCCGCGCCGGCAACGCCGCGACGCAGGACGAGCACGAACAGCAGATCGAGCGCGATGTTCACCACCGTGGAGAGCAGCAGAAACAGCAGAGACGCAAGCGAATTGCCGACGCTGCGCAGCGCCGCCGCGAAGAAGTTATACAGAAAGGTGAAGAAAATGCCCGCGAAGATCACCCGCAGGTAGCTTGTGATATCCGGCACGGCCTCCGGCGGGACGCGCAGCAGCACGATGAACGCATCGAGCAGCGCGTAGCTGAGCACCGTCAGCAGGACGGACAGCGCCGCAATGAGACAGAAGGCGTTGGTCATCGCGGTCTTGAGCTTATCCATGTTCCCCTCGCCGTAAAGCTGGCTGAAGACGACGCCGCTGCCCATGCACAGTCCGAGGACGAGGCTTGTGAGCAGAATCATCAGCGAAAACGCGCTGCCGACGGCTGCAAGGGCGACGTTGCCGAGAAAGCGGCCGACAATCAGCGTATCGGCGACGTTATAGAGCTGCTGAAGCAGGTTGCCCGCGATCAGCGGCAGGCTGAAGCGAATCAGCCCGGCGCGAATGGAGCCCTGCGTTAAATCCTGCTGCAAAGAAAAAACCTCCCTGAAAAATGCTTCTGAATCCCCATTATACAGCGAAAACGGAAAAATGGAAGATGGGATTTGACGAAAGCGGCGGCATGCGGTACAATAAGGCGCGAAAAACGGAAGGGGATGAAGCGCATGAACATCAAGGCGGCGATTTGGGATCTGGACGGCACGCTGCTCAATACGCTGGACGATCTGGCGGCGAGCACGAACGCGGCGCTGGCGGCGAACGGCCTGCCGACGCACACGACGGACGAGGTGCGGATGTTTGTCGGCAACGGCATCGGCAAGCTGATCGAGCGCGCCGTGCCGAACGGGCGGGAAAACCCGAAATTTCAGGCGGTCTACGATGCGTTTGTCGCGCATTACGGCGCGCACAGCCGCGACCACACAAAGCCCTACGACGGGATTCTGCCGATGCTGGACGCATTGGCCGCGCAGGGCGTAAAGCTGGCGATTGTTTCCAACAAGATTGATTTTGCGGTGAAGGAGCTGAGCCGCGATTATTTCGGCGAACGGATGCAGGCGGCCATCGGCGACGACCCCGGCCGCAGAAGAAAGCCCGCGCCGGACAGCGTGCTGGAGGCCATGCGCCAGTTGAGCGTGACGCGGGCGGAGACCGTCTACATCGGCGATTCGGATGTGGATGTGGAGACGGCACGCAACGCGGGCGTGGCCTGCTGCGCGGTGAGCTGGGGCTTCCGCTCGGTGCAATGCCTCCGGGATGCGGGCGCGGCGCGAATCGCGGCCAATCCGCAGGAGCTGCTGGCCATGCTGGAGGCGCTGTGAGACCGCCGTATGACGCGGCGCTGGTGCTCGGCGTGGAGCTGGACGCGGACGACGCGCCGACGGAGGAGCTGGCGCGCCGGGTGATGGCGGCGGCGCGGGCGTATCGGGGCGGCGCATGCGCATCTCTGGTGCTGTGCGGCGGCTGCCTGCCCGGTCACAGGCGCTCGGAGGCGGAAGTGATGGCGCGCATGCTCGCGGCGCTGGGCGTGCCGAAGCGGGTCTTGATCTGGGAAGACCAGTCGAGGGACACGATGGAAAACTGCCGCAACGCCGCGGCGCTGCTGGGCGGAACGGGGCGCGTTCTGGTGGTGACGAGCGATTATCACCTGCGCCGCGCGGTGATGACGGCTCGGCGCGCGGGGCTTCGCGCGGACGGGCTGGCGGCGAAGACGACCGGCGGGCGCGCCGGGAAGCGGCTGATGGAGGCTTGCTACATCGCGGATCTGCTGCTCGGCTGGCAGGACGAGGGCAGGGCGCGCCCCGCGTGGACATACCGCCTGTTTGCGCGGGTGTTCGGCGAACAGGCAAAAAAATAAAGCGCGACGAAGCGAATTGTCGATTGCATATTGACAGGGGCGGCGCGCGTGGTATAATAAGAACAACTGAACAGCGAGACCTTTGAGAGATCTTCAGGGCAGGGTGCAAGTCCCTACCGGCGGTACAGCCCGCGAGCCGTTTTGGCCGATTCGGTGAAACTCCGAAGCCGACAGTATAGTCTGGATGGAAGAAGCGATATCTCCTTTTTTTCATGGTGAAGAAAGAATCAGCCCCTGATCGCTCTGCTTTCAGGGGCTTGTTTGTCAGAATCTAAAAAAAGAGGTTTTGTGTATGTCTCAGAAAAAATCAAGCGGCAGCGCGGTGTTTGTTATGACCCGCTGCGGAATCCTCGCGGCGATGGCCGTCATCCTGTATTACATCGAGATCCCGGTCGTCGCGTTTTACAAGCTGGATCTGTCCACGCTGCCGGCGATTCTGGCGGGCTTTGCGATGGGGCCGCTGCCGGGCGTGGCGGTGGTCGTCATCAAGAATCTGGTGCACATGCTCGGCACGAGCACGGCCTGCGTGGGCGAAATGGCGGATATCATCATGTCCAGCTGTTTCATCATCCCGGCCAGCCTGATTTACCGCCGCCGCAAGGACAGAAAGAGCGCGGTGCTCTCGATGGCGGTCGGCACGGTGCTGATGACGATTGCGGGCGTGCTGGTCAACTACTTCATCCTGATTCCGGCGTATCAGACGCTGATGAACCTGCCGCTCGAGGTGATCGTCGGCATGGGCACGAAGGTCTGGAGCTATATCGACAACACGGTGAAGCTGGTGGTTTTCATTACCGCGCCGTTCAACATCCTCAAGGGCGCTGTGCTCAGCGTGGTGACGTATCTGCTCTACAAGCGCGTGTCGCCGCTGCTGCACCAGAAGAGCGCCAGATAAGCGAAGTATAGGTGAGTCATTTGCTGGAAATCCTCTGTAAAACCGAAAAAGACATGCAGCGCCTCGGCCAAAGCCTTGGCGCTTGCATGCGCGTGGGCGACGTGGTGCTGCTGACGGGCGAGATGGGCGCGGGCAAAAGCGTGCTGACCCGCGCGGCGGCGCGCGCGATGGGCGTGGACGGGCCGGTGCCCAGCCCGACGTTCACCATCCTCAACATTCACGAGGGGCGGGCGATGCGGCTGTATCATTTTGACCTGTACCGCCTGTCCGACGCGGACGAGCTGTACGGCATGGGGCTTGACGAATACATCCCGGCGGAGGACGGCGTGAGCTTCATCGAGTGGCCGCAGATGGCGCAGGAAGCCATGCCCGAGGACGCGCTGCACGTGCATATCGCCTATGCGGAGGACGGCGCGGCGCGCGTGGCGACGCTGGAGGCCGGCGGCACATTTGACGAGGCGAGAATCGACGAGATCAAGCGGAGGCTGGAGGCAGACGATGAACATCCTGATGATTGACACATCCGGCCCGGCATGCGGTGTGGCCATCATGGCCGACGGCAGGCTGGTCTACGAGGCGGAATTGACGCACAGGCAGACGCACAGCCAGCGCGTCATGCCGATGGTGGATACGGCGCTGCAAATGAGCGACATGACGGCGGCGGATATGGACGTATTCGGCGCGGTGGTCGGCCCCGGCTCGTTCACCGGCGTGCGCATCGGCGTTTCCACGGTGAAGGCGCTGGCGCACGCGGCGAATAAGCCCTGCGTCGCGGTGGACGCGCTTGAAGCGCTGGCCGCGAACGTGACGGCGTTTGACGGCGTGGTCTGCCCGATTCTCGACGCGCGCGCCCAGCAGGTTTACGGCGCGATTTTTAGGCGCGGCGAGCGCCTGACGGAAGACACGGTGGAAAAGCTGACGCTGTTCCTTGACCGCGTGGAGGCGACGGGCGAAAACGCGCTGTTCCTCGGCGACGGCGCGCCCGGCTTTGAGGCGGCGATTCGCGAGCGGCTGGGGGATAAGGCGCATTTTGCGCAGCCCCAGCACAACGGCCTGCGCGCGGGAAGCGCCTGTGCGCTGGCGGCGCGGCGGCTTGAAGCGGGCGAAGCGCCGCTGGATTACATCACGCTTCTGCCGCTGTATCTGCGCGCGCCGCAGGCCGAACGCGAGCGCGCCGCGCGGGAAGGAGCAAAGCATGGCTGAGCCGACGGTCCGGCCGATTCGCGAGGCGGACGTGAAGCAGATTCACAAAATCGAGAAGGCCTGCTTCGCGATGCCATGGTCGGAGGAATCCATCCTGCACGACGTGAAGGAGAACGTCGTGGCGCGCTGGCTGGTGCTCGACGACGGAAACGGCGGGGTGCTGGCCTACGCGGGCATGTGGTTTGTGCTCGACGAGGCGCACGTCTGCAACGTGGCCGTCCGCCCGGACTGCCGGGGAAAGGGCTACGGCAAGCGGATTTTCACGGCGCTGATCGACCTGGCGAAGGCGAACAGCATGGCGATGATGACGCTGGAAGTGCGCCGCTCGAACACGGTCGCGCAGAACCTGTATCACGCCTGTGGGATGCTCGACGTGGGGTATCGCAAGCGGTATTACGAGGATAATAAAGAGGACGCGCTGATTATGTACCGCGATTTTGTCTACCCGGAGCAGAGCGAAACCGAGGCGTGACGCGCCCCGGCCGCGTAAAAGCAGCATACAATTTGAGGGGCGGCGCGGTCAATCGGCGTTGCCCCCTTTTCTTTTGGCGGAAAATGGAGTACAATATTAGAATCCGAAATAATGGGGATGACTAGGATAAGGAATAGGGGCGAAGGGATGCAGCTTGAAATTCGCGGGGCGACGGTCGATGTGACGGTGAGCGGGGATTCCGGGCGCGGCGTGCTGCTGCTGCACGGATTCATGTGCTCGGCGCAGATGATGAGCAGCGTGCAGGAAGCGCTCTGCGGTCAGATGCGCGTGGCGGCGATTGATTTCCCCGGCCACGGCAAAAACGGCAGGAGCGCGCCGCCGCCGAAGCCGTGGGGCGTGCCGGACTATATGGAAATGACCGCCGAGGTGATCCGTCGGCTGAAGCTCGCGCCGTGCGACATCGTGGCCCATTCCTTCGGCGCGCGGGTGGCGATTCTGCTGGCAGCGACATACCCTGAGCTTGTGGGGCGGATGATTCTGACCGGGGCGGCGGGCATCAAAAAGCCGAAGACGGGCGGGGCGACGGTGAAGCAGCGCGTCTACAAGGGGCTGCGCGGCGCGGTCAACCTGATGGATAAGACGCACCTGTTCGGCAGTCTGCCGGAGCGGGGGCGCGAGGCGCTGGTGCAGAAATTCGGCTCGGCGGATTACAAGGCGCTCTCCCCGGAGATGCGCAAGACATTTGTGAAGATCATTTCGCTGGATTTGACCGACGAGCTGCCGCGCGTCAAGGCGCCGACGCTGCTCTATTGGGGCGCGGAGGACACCGAAACGCCGCTCTGGATGGGCAAACTGATGGAAGAGAAGATCCCCGACGCGGGGCTGGTCGTGCAGAAGGGCGCGGGGCATTTCGCCTACCTCGAACACAATCAGGCGTTCCTGCGCATCGCAAAAAATTTCCTGCTGGAGGGTAGAGCGTGAAATTCCTTTTGACAATCATACAGGCGGTCGGGCTGGGCTGCGCGAGCGCGGCGGCCGGGCGGCGGGTGCTGCATTATTTGCAGCTTGAAAGCTATCAGCTTCCGGGCTACGTCAAGAGCGTGAGGCGCAACGCCATGCGCGCGCTGATTCCGCCGATCGCGATGGCGGCCGTCGGCGTGGCGGCGCTGCGGCTCAGCGGGCTGACCGGGCTGGCGCTTTTGCTGGAGGCGCTGACGGCGGCGCTGCTGGTCTGGCAGGCGGCGAAGGAAAAGGCGAAGAAGCCTTTTGTCGCAACCGAGCGCGTGAAGCGGCTGCTGGCGGTGCATGCCGCGGTCAACACCGTGCTGGCGCTGGCGCTGCTGACGGTTTCCCCGGTGCTGGGCTATCTGATGCCCGCCTTTGAACCGGCGCTGCTGATGCTGGCGGCGCTCATCGCCGCGCCGATGGAAAAGCACATCGCGGGGCAGTTCATAAAGGATGCGCAGGCGAGACTGGCCGCGCAGCCGGGCTTGATTAAAATCGGCATCACGGGCAGCTACGGCAAGACGAGCACGAAATTCCTGCTGCGCGACATCCTCTCCGTGAAATACAACGTGCTGGCCACGCCGTCGAGCTTCAATACGCCGATGGGCGTGACCCGCGTGATCCGCGAGCAGCTCACGCCCGCACATCAGGTGTTCATCGCCGAGATGGGCGCGCGCCATGTGGGCGACATTCGCGAATTGGTGGAGCTGGTGCACCCGCAGATGGGGCTGATTACATCCGTCGGGCCGCAGCATCTGGACACGTTCGGCACGATCGAGCGCGTGCGGGATACCAAATACGAGCTGATCGAGGGGCTGCCGAAGGACGGCACGGCGGTTTTCGCGCGGGACGGCGCCATCTGCGAGGCGCTGTTTGAGCGCTGCCCGCTCGAGCGAAAATACAAGCCGGGGATGCTGGTCGATGCGAAGAACGTCGCCTGCGGCCCGTGGGGCACGCGGTTCACGCTGACGGATGTACAGACCGGCGAGGAAGCGAGCTGCCAGACGCGGCTGCTCGGCGAACATTCGATCTCCAACCTGCTGCTGTGCTGCACGGCGGCGCGCGCGCTGGGCATGACGCTTCAGGAAATTGCGCTGGGCGTTTCGCGCTGCCAGCCGGTGGAGCATCGGCTGGAGCTGCTTTCCGGCGGCGCGGGTGTGAGCATCATCGACGACGCATTCAACGCCAACCCGGTCGGCGCGCAGTGCGCGCTGCGGGTCATCAAGGATTTCCCCGGACGGCGGATCATCATCACGCCGGGCATGGTGGAGCTGGGCGGAAACGAGGACGGATTCAACCGCGCGTTCGGCGAACAGATGGCCGACAGCGTGGATATCGCGATTCTGGTCGGTAAAAAACATACGCAGCCCATCGTAGACGGGCTGACGAAAGCGGGCTTTCCGCAGGAAAACATCCATGTGGTCGGCAGCCTTGAGGAGAGCACGACCCTGCTGCACGGCATGATGCGGTCGGGCGACGTGGTGCTCTATGAAAACGATCTGCCGGATAATTACAGCGAGTGAGGAGCGTGTAGAGAATGAGTAAAATGAATATTGCGGTGTTCTTTGGTTCCCGCAGCTGCGAGCATGACGTGTCGATCGTTTCCGCGCTGCAATGCATCGAGGCGACGAAGGCGGCTGGCTTTAACGTGACGCCGGTGTATATCTCCCGCGACGGCCTGTGGTACACGGGCGAGCCGCTGGAAAACATTGAAACCTTCCGCGAGTTTAACCCGATGACCAAGGGAATCACCCGCGTGACGCTGGATGTGACGGCGAACGCGGGCGACCTGTGGGCATGGCCGCCGCAGCGCGCGGGGCTGTTTGCCAAGGTGCCGGCGCCGCTGTGCCATATCGACTGCGTGATCCCCGTGTTCCACGGCTGGCACGGCGAGGACGGCACGATTCAGGGGCTGCTGGAGATGGCGAACATCCCGTATGCGTCCTCCGGCGTGCTGGGCTCGGCCATCGGCATGGATAAGATCGCGATGAAGCAGATTCTGCGCGGCGCGGGCTTCCCGGTGCTGGATTTTGTATGGTTCACCCGCGAGCAGCTCAAGAAGGAGCGTCAGGCCGTCATCGAGCGCGTCGAGAAGGAGATCAAGTACCCGGCGTTCATCAAACCGGCGGCGCTCGGTTCTTCCATCGGCGTTTCCCGCGCGAAGAACCGCGAGGAGCTGGAGCGCGCGCTCGACGTGGCCGCGTCGTATGACCGCCGAATCCTCGTCGAGGTCGGCGTGGTGCATCCGGTGGAGATCAACTGCGCGGCGGTGGGCTACGGCGAGGACGTGCGCGCCTCCGTATGCGAAATGCCCGTGCCGAGCAGCAACGACACGTTCCTGGATTTCTGGCAGAAGTATCTGCGCAACGCGAGCACCAAGGGCGAGGACAGCCGGGGCATGAAGTCCCTGAGCCGCGTCGTGCCCGCGCCGATCGGCGACGAGCTGACCGGCCGAATTCAGACGATGACCTGCGACATCTTCAAGCTGCTGGATTGCTGCGGCACGGTGCGCGTGGATTTCATCCTCGACCAGAACGATATGCTCTTTGTCAACGAGCCGAACACGATTCCGGGTTCGCTGGCGTTCTATCTGTGGAAGGCCAGCGGCCTCGACTTCCCCAAGCTCATCGAGAAGATGGTGGAAGACGCGCTGCGCGCCCACGCGGATAAGAACAGCAGCGTGTTCGCCTATGATTCCAGCATCCTCAAGAAGGTTGCGGCGGGCACGAAGGGCAGCAAAAGATAAAAACAGAGTTGCTGTGCCGGGTGCACAGCAGCCCTGTTTCGTGAATCAATAGCCCAGCGATTCGTTGATCAGAATAACCTGCGTCCGCTTGCCGTTGGGCGCGCGTTCAAACGACGCGATAACGTGGCACATCGGCTTTTCACATTCGGCGGGGTTGCAGCGGCCGGTCTCGGCGCACGGGTTATGGAGCTGGAACCGGCGCGCGTTGAGCGGGCAGGAAACCTCCTTGATGCGCTTGACCGCCTGCGCATAGCCGCCGGAAACGATCTTGTTGCGGCCGATGAGCACATAGACCGTGCCGGGGCCGTAGCACATGGCGGCGATGCGGTTGCCGGTGCCGTCGATCTGCACCATCAGCCCGTCCTCCGTGACGGCGTTTGCCGAACAGACGTAGAGCGGCGCGTTCATGGCCTCGTGCAGCAGCGCGGGGCGCTCGGTCGGTTCGGCCTCCCAATGCCACAGAACCTTGTGACCGGCCGCGCGCAGGAGCGTTTCAAGCCCCATCTGTTTGGCCGTCATGCAGCCGCCGAAGCCGACGGTCTCCCCGGCGGGCATATCGGAGAGCAGGTAATCCGCCGCTTCCTTCGCGGTTTCAAAGACGACGGCCTCAAAGCCGCGCCTGCGCAGCGCGGCGGCTGTTTTTTCGAGTTTTTCCATGACCGGATTCCTCCCTGTTGTTGGTTTCATTCATTATATCAGCTCGGGGAAAAAGAAAAAAGGGTATTGACGAAAAAAGCGCCAAGGAGGCGGATGGAACGTGCTGGATGAATGGATGGAGCAAAAGGTGGACGAGGCCTGCGAGGTCGTTCCGGCGTATGTCAATCCGCGAAAAATCCGGCTGGCCAGCTCGCACATCGGCTGGCGGCTCTACCTCTACGGGAGCAGCTTGAAGCGCGCGGTGAGCGGCTTTTTCGTGCACATCCGATCCGAACAGGACATGGATATTTTTCTGCGGGAGACGGCGGAAAAGAGCGACACCACCATCCTGCGGATCAAGCGGTTTCTGCGGGAAAAGGCGCGGCTGCTGGCGGTGCTCGACGACGCGGGCATGCGGCTTCGCTTTGCGACGACGCTGTATCTCTTCGGGCTTGCGGCGCTGGGAACGCTGGCCGTCGGCGGCCGGGAAATGGCGCTCTGCGCGCTGGCGGCCTGCCTGATGCTGCTGTCCGCGGCGATGGAGCTGGGGTATGAGCCGATCTGCGCCGGAATTCGGCAGCGATATCTGTTTTCCGTCGGCCTGCGGACGCTGGCGCTGACCGTGCCGCTGGCGGATTATTTTGGAAAATACCTGATGGCCGGGGTGGCGAGCAACGTGGTGCTGCAAAGCCTGATGATCGTCATGCTGGGGGTGCATCTGGCGCTGTTTTTCGCGCTGATCTGCTTCAACAGGCGGCAAAGCCCGATGCTGCGGGCGCTCAGCGGCGTGCTCGGCGTGTTCCCGGCGCTGACCGCTTCGGCGGCGGCGGCGCTGGCGGTGGCGAACCTCGCCCAGCCGGCCGGAATCGCGGCGGCGGCGCTGCTGCGGGCGCTCGGCGCGACGGGCATGTTTCTGGGCGACAGGCTGATGGCCGCGAACGCGCTGGGCGGCATCCGGCTGAAATATGAAAGCGTTTGGGAATGGCTGCTGCTGTGCGGCGGGCTGACCCTGATGACGGTCGGCGCGTGGCTGACGGCTGCGCCGATGTGAACCGAAACGGAGGATAAACATTTGGAACGCATGGACAGAATCCGCAATTTCTGCATCATTGCCCATATCGACCACGGCAAATCCACGCTGGCGGACAGGCTGCTGGAAAAGACCGGCGTGTTTGAAAAGCGCGAGATGGTGGAGCAGGTGCTCGACTCGATGGAGCTGGAGCGCGAGCGCGGCATCACCATCAAGAGCAAGGCCGTGCACATGCAGTATAAAGCGCAGGACGGCGAAACCTACACGCTCAACCTGATCGACACGCCCGGCCACGTCGATTTCACCTACGAGGTCTCCCGCGCGCTGGCGGCGTGCGAGGGCGCGCTGCTGGTGGTGGACGCGACGCAGGGCGTGGAGGCGCAGACGCTGGCCAACGTCTACATGGCGCTCGATCACGACCTTGAAATCGTGCCGGTTATCAACAAGATCGACCTGCCCAGCGCCCGCCCGGACGAGGTGCGCGAGGAAATCGAGGATGTGATCGGTCTGGACGCTTCCGGAGCGCCGCTGATCAGCGCGAAGGTCGGTATCGGCATTGACGAGGTGCTCGAAAGCGTGGTCAAGCTGATGCCCGCGCCGACGGGCGACGAGAACGCGCCGCTGCAGGCGCTGATCTTCGATTCCTTCTACGACAATTACCGCGGCGCGATCTGCTTTGTGCGCATTGTCTCCGGCACGGTGCGGCCGGGAATGACCATCCGCATGATGAACACGGGCGCAAAATTCGACGTGGTGGAGGTCGGCGTGCGCAGCCCCGGCTACGAGCCGATGGAAGCACTGCGCGCGGGCGACGTGGGCTATATCGCCGCATCCATCAAGGATCTGCACGACACGCGCGTGGGCGACACGATCACCGACGACGCGAACCCGGCGGCGGAGATTCTGCCCGGCTACCGGCAGGTGAACCCGATGGTGTTCTGCGGCATTTATCCGGCGGACGGCGCGAATTACGAGAGCCTCAAGGACGCGCTGGAGAAATTGCAGCTCAACGACGCATCGCTGACCTACGACCCGGAGACGAGCCAGGCGCTTGGCTTCGGCTTCCGCTGCGGCTTCCTGGGGCTGCTGCACATGGAAATCATTCAGGAGCGGCTGGAACGCGAATTTGATCTCGACCTGATTACGACCGCACCAAGCGTCATCTTCAAGGTATACAAGACGGACGGCTCGGAGGTGGATGTGGATAACCCGTCGAACCTGCCGCCCGTCAGCGTGATCGAGCACATGGAGGAGCCGTTTGTCCGGGCGAGCATCCACACGCCGCAGGAATACGTCGGCGCGCTGATGGAGGTCTGCCAGAACAAGCGCGGCGTGTTCAAGGATATGGTCTACGAGGGGCAGCGCGTCTGCCTGCATTACGAAATGCCGCTGGCCGAAATCATCTTCGATTTCTTCGACCAGATCAAGAGCCGCAGCCGCGGCTACGCCAGCTACGACTATGAGCTGTGCGGCTATCAGCAGAGCGATTTGGTGAAGCTGGATATTCTGCTGAACGGCGACCCGTGCGACGCGCTCTCCATGATCGTGCACCGCGACCGGGCGTATGCGCGCGGCCGCTCCATCGCGGAAAAGCTGAAGGACGTGATTCCGCGCCAGATGTTTGAAATCCCGATTCAGGCGGCGATCGGCGGCAAGGTGATCGCGCGCGAGACGGTCAAGGCAATGCGCAAGGACGTGCTGGCCAAGTGCTACGGCGGCGACATCAGCCGCAAGCGCAAGCTGCTGGAAAAGCAGAAGGAGGGCAAGAAGCGCATGCGCCAGCTCGGCAGCGTGCAGGTGCCCAGCGAGGCGTTCATGGCCGTGCTGAAGATGGACGAGTAAGAACTGCCGAAAAGATGAAATAACAGGACGAGGGAAACGATATGGAGCCGATTTCGATCTATATTCACATCCCGATGTGCGTCAAGAAATGCGCTTACTGCGATTTCACGTCCTTCTGCGGGCGGATGAAGCAGCGGGAAGCGTATACCGAGGCCGTCTGCCGCGAAATGCGCGAGCAGGCGGCCTTTTTCGGCGCGCGGCGGGTGGAAACGGTGTTTTTCGGCGGGGGAACGCCCACACTGATGACCGGCGCGCAGATCGGGCGCATGCTGGATACGCTCCGGGGCTGCTTTGCGCTGGCGGCGGACGCGGAAATCACAATGGAGGGCAACCCCGGCACGCTGACGTGCGAAAATTTGGAAAGCTGCCGGGCGGCGGGCGTCAACCGGCTGTCGCTGGGGGTGCAGAGCCTTGACGACGGACTTTTGCGAAACATCGGGCGCATCCACACGAGCGAGGAGGCGCGGACGGCCGTCGCCATGGCGCGGGCGGCGGGCATTGACAACCTGAATCTGGATCTGATGCTCGGCCTGCCGGGGCAGACGCCGGAGCAGTGGGCGCGGACGCTGAGCGAGGCGATTGCGCTGTCGCCGGAGCACCTGAGCTGTTACAGCCTCATTCTGGAGGAAGGGACGCCCCTCTATGCGCAGGCCGAGGCGGGCACGTGCGCGCCGCTGCCGGACGAGGACGCGCTCTGCGAGATGGACGACATCACCGAAAGGCTGACGCGGGCGGGCGGCTATGCGCGCTACGAGGTATCCAACTACGCCAAGGCGGGAAGAATATGCCGACACAACGTCGTCTATTGGGAATGTCTGCCGTATCTGGGGATCGGCTGCGCGGCGCACAGCGACATGGACGGGACGCGCTTCTATAACACGGAGGACTTTGACGCATATCTGCGCGGCGCGCCTGCCCGGACGGAGGATGCGGGCGGACGGATGTTTGAACGGATGATGATGGGGCTGCGGATGGTGCGCGGCGTGGACGAGGCGCGCTTTCTGCGAGACTTCGGGCGCACGCCGGAGGCGGTATGGACAAAGAGCCTGCCCCGGCTGATGCGCGAGGGGATGCTGGCGCGGGAAGACGGGCGGCTTTATCTGACGGCGCGGGGGATGCAGGTGATGAACGCCGTACTGGTGGAGATGATGGAGGAGACGGAGGCATAAACTCCTTCCGTCACGACTTCGTCGTGCCAACCTTCGGCGTTTTCGTCGTCTGAATCCGCTACAAGCGGCGACGACTTCAAACGTCCCTCGGAGAGGGAGGTATATTTCAGCTGATTCGCTGCTTCAGTAAATGAGCAAGAAGCAAATTCCGCACAAAATGCGGGCGCAAGGCGCGCCAATTATCTGATTTGTGCAAAGCTTCGGATTTATTCGTTACTGTTGCTTCTGAAAAAAGGCGCCAAAGATACATTTAAGCGCCCCAAACCTGCAAAACGCGGCTCAAATGTCGCGGGTGTTGTTCAAACGTTCGGAGAAAGGACAGGAAAAGTCAAATTTCCCGAAAAAAGTTATGGCAAGGGTGTTGACAAAAGCGCCTAAGCGTGGTATCTTTATCACGCTGATTAGCACTCGAACCGATTGAGTGCTAACAACAGCGAACAGCCGAAAGGAGGAAGGCGGGCATGGATCTCATTGATCGTAAGTATCGCATCTTGCAGGCGATCATTGACGACTACATCATGACCGCGCTGCCGGTCGGCTCCCGAACGATTTCCCGAAAATATGAACAGAAGCTCTCCTCCGCCACCATCCGCAACGAGATGAGCGATTTGGAAGAGCTTGGCTATCTCGATTCCCCGCACACGTCGGCCGGGCGAATCCCATCCTATAAAGCATATCGGCTTTATGTGGATCGGATGATTCACCCCATGCCGCTCAGCGAGGAAGAAACCGCGTTTATCAAGGGCTGCTTCGATCGCCGCATCAATCAGGTGGAGGAGCTGAGCGCGAGAATCGCGAAAGCGCTTTCCAGTATGACGCACTACACCACCGCGGTGATGACCCGCGCGCCGCGCGAGGAACAGGTATTCAGCCATTTGCAGCTGGTGCCGGTTTCTGACAGGCGGCTGCTGCTGGTGATCGTCACGCGGAGCGGCGCGGTTCGGCAGACGGTGATCGACACCGAAAAGCCGATTGCGCCGGATGCGCTTTACACCGTCTCGCAAATCATCTCCAGAGAGCTGGAGGGATGCGCGATGGACCAGCTCCCCGCGAGGCTCACCCGTCTGGCCGGCGGTCAGGAGGGGGAGATGCGCGAGCTGCTGGGGCTGCTGGCCGCTCAACCGCCGGAAAAGGACGGCGGGGTGGGCTCGCTGGTGGTCGGCGGGCGCTCGAACCTGCTGAGCTTCCCGGAATACGCCGATGTGGATCGCGCGAAGGAGCTGCTCAGCGTGCTTGAAACGCGGGAAAAGGTCGTCTCCCTTCTCTCCCATCAGGGGGAGATGGAAATCTCCGTTCGTATCGGCCCGGAAACGGGCATGGAAGAAACGAAGGACTGCTCCATCGTCACGGCGAGCTATCGCTTAAACGACGGAACGGTCAACACGATCGGCCTGATCGGCCCGACCCGGATGCAATACGGCAAGGTGTTGTCGGTGCTGGGCGAGGTTGGCCGCTCGATCACGGAGCTGCTGGACGGGCAGAATGAAAACCATGAAAAGCAAGAAGAACAAGAAAAATAAGAGCCAAAAGGCGCAGCAGTCGTTCACCGAACGCATTGCCAAGGCCGCCGGAGGCTTTAAGGAAAGGGCGAAGAGCATGAACAGCGAAGAGAAGGCCGAGCAGGTGCAGCAGCCTGAGCAGCCTGAAACCCAGCAGGCGCAGCCGGAGGGCGGCGAGACGGAGGTGGACGTGAAGGCTTTGCAGGCCGAGCTTGAAAAGGCAAAGGCGCAGAGCGACGAATATCTCGATCTGGCTCAGCGCAAGCAGGCCGAATTCGCCAACTACCGCCGCCGCACCGAGGGCATCCGAGCGGAGGCCTTTGACGACGGGCGGCGCGAGGCGATCAGCCAGCTGCTCCCGATCGTAGACAACCTCGAACGGGCGCTGGCCGCGGCGGGCGAAGAGGACGCGCTCAAGAGCGGCGTTGAAATGGTGCTCCGCCAGACGCGCGACGCGCTGACCAAGATGGGCGTTGAGGAAATCGACCCGCAGGGGCAGCCGTTTGACGCGGAGCTGATGAACGCCGTGATGCAGGGCACCGCCGAGGAGGGCGAGCCGGGCACGGTGTGCATGGTTTTGCAGAAGGGCTACAAGCTCGGCGAGCGCGTGATCCGTCACGCGATGGTCAAGGTGGTTGCGGGCTGAGCCCGTTTCCCAATATAAATCAATCGAATTTCTTTCCAAACTTTTTCTCTATCGAGACAGGAGGACACATATATGAGCAAGATTATCGGTATTGACCTTGGTACTACGAATAGCTGCGTCGCCGTGATGGAAGGCGGCGAGCCGGTTGTCATCCCTAACGCCGAAGGCGCGCGCACCACGCCTTCCGTCGTGGCCTTCACGAAGAACGGCGAGCGTCTGGTCGGCCAGGTCGCTAAGCGTCAAGCGGTGACCAACCCGGATCGCACCATCATCTCCATCAAGCGCGACATGGGCACCGACCGCCGCATCAGCATCGACGGCAAGGACTACGCGCCGCAGGACATCAGCGCCATGATCCTGATGAAACTGAAGGCGGACGCTGAGGCGTACCTCGGCGAAACCGTGACGCAGGCGGTCATCACCGTTCCGGCGTACTTCTCCGACAGCCAGCGTCAGGCGACGAAGGACGCGGGCCGCATCGCGGGCCTCGAAGTGCTGCGCATCATCAACGAGCCGACGGCCGCCGCGCTGGCCTACGGCCTTGACAAGGACGATTCCCACAAGATTCTGGTTTACGACCTCGGCGGCGGCACGTTCGACGTGAGCCTGCTGGAGATCGGCGACGGCGTATTCGAGGTGCTGGCCACCAACGGCAACACCCGTCTGGGCGGCGACGACTTCGACCAGCGCATCATCGACTACCTCGCTGCCGAGTTCAAGAAGGAAAACAACATCGACCTGAAGGCCGACCGTATGGCGCTCCAGCGCCTCAAGGAGGCGGCGGAGAAGGCGAAGATCGAGCTTTCCGGCGTGATGAGCACCAACATCAACCTGCCGTTCATCACGGCGGACGCGACCGGCCCGAAGCATCTGGATATCACCCTGACCCGCGCGAAGTTCGACGAGCTGACCCGTGATCTGGTGGAGGCGACTGTGGAGCCCATGCGCAAGGCCATGAGCGACGGCGTGGAGGTCAGCATCACCTATAAGGCGAAGAAGGCCACCACTTTGCTGCCCGCCAGCGCGGTGCGCAACGAGGGCGAGAATTCCGACTATGTGTACCTGATCCAGCGCAGCTATGGCGGTTTGCTGACCTCCTCCAGCATGAAGGTGGTCAAGACCAGTGTGCGTGTGTTGGAGCGGGGCGAGAAGCTGGTTTCTATCGAGGACGATTTGAGCTATCAGCAGGTGGCTGACAAGGAAGACCGCGAGCTGACGGATAACCAGACTGTCATGGAGTATGTCAACTGACGCCGGAGGAACGCTTATGCAGAAGAAACCATGGAGGAAGCTGACGCTCCTTGTGCTGCTGGCCGCAGCGCTCTGCTGCTGCGTGCTTGCGGTCAACGGCGTGGGCAACCAGCTGCAATATCTGATCGAAGCTCCGGCGTATGAGGCGGCACAGGACAGCGGCGACAGCGATGCGCAGAAGACGCTGCCCAACAATCGGTTGAAGGAGCTGAGCGAAAGCCTTGACCGCGCTATGGAGGATGTCAGCGGCAA
>ERZ827150.514-NODE-514-length-57158-cov-18.435073_pt1 | contig 57158 bp, 39 predicted proteins | sample MGYA00519779_ERZ827150 | MGnify/ENA primary metagenome ERZ827150 (study PRJEB31778, sample SAMEA3449267) | human gut metagenome | biome: human gut; feature: human-associated habitat; material: faeces | place: United Kingdom | collected 2010/2012 ...
TGCTGCGCCAGCGTTCGCGTCCCTACCTCTTCTCGAACTCGCTGCCGCCCGCAGTGGTAGGTGCCGGCATCGAGCTCTTCCGCATGCTCAAGGAGAGCAACGAGTGGCATGACCGCCTCGTGGCCAACGTCGAGCACTTCCGCACGAAGATGATGGCCGCAGGCTTCGATATCAAGCCTACGCAGTCGGCTATCTGCGCCGTGATGCTCTACGACGCTAAGCTGTCGCAGGATTTCGCCGCGCGCCTTCAGGACGAGGGTATCTTCGTTACGGGCTTCTACTATCCCGTCGTTCCGAAGGGACAGGCCCGTATCCGTGTTCAGGTGTCGGCAGGCCATACGACCGAGCAGCTGGACCGCTGCGTCGAGGCATTCGTGAAGATAGGCAAGGAGTTGGGTGTATTAAAGTAGGAGGCCATGGCAAAGACGACATTGGATGCTACCGACAGAAAGATACTTCGGTTCCTGATAAAGAATGCCCGTATGCCCTATCTCGAGATCGCACGCGAGTGCGGCATCTCGGGTGCGGCCATCCACCAGCGCATCAAGAAGCTGGAGGATATGGGCGTAATTATGGGCAGCCGCCTTGTTGTTGCCCCGAAGTCGCTCGGCTTCGACGTGTGTGCCTTCATCAGCATACGCGTATCGGATGTCAAGCGCCAACAGGATACCGTCGAGCAGTTGCGCAAGATTCCCGAAATCGTCGAGTGTCATTACATCACGGGTTCCTATAACCTGATGGTGAAGCTCTATTGCGTGGACAACGAACACCTCATGCGTACGATCTTCGACCACATCCTGCAGGTGCAGGGCGTGTCGAGTACGCAGACCTATATCTCGCTCAACGAGTCGTTCCAGCGTGAGATCCACGTCGACTGCCTCGACGATTAGTCCGAAAGGCCGACGTGACAGTCATCAGGCCGCAGCCCCATACGGGGCTGCGGCTGTTTTTGTTTGCGGGTGGTGCAGGTTTTTGTCGGGGACTGTGTTTTGCCGGGTGAATACCTGCGGGGATATGTCGTGGCTGATATGGATATGTTCTGCCTGACGGGATGTGCGGACGTCGTTGCGTCATTCCGCTGTGGCGTCGTGCTTGACAAGCGAGGGCGGTATGCCGAATTCCTGCTTGAAGGCGCGGGAGAAGTGGCTCAGACTCTTGAATCCCACCTCGGCACACACTTCGGCGGGGCGTTGTCCCTGCTGTATGCGTCGCCGTGCCTCGGCCAGACGGCGGCGTATGATCCACCGTCGGGGTGAGGTGTGGAACGTGTCGGTGAACTCCTGCTTGAATGCTGCGAGCGATCGTCCGGCATAGTGTGCGAGGCCTGCCAGATCGAGCTCCTGCATGTAGTATTGCTCCATGAATCGGCGCAGGTCGGTCTTGGCAGGGGCGGCGAAGTCGAAGAGCAAGGCCGTGAGGTCGGGCTCGATCTCCATGAGTGTGAGCACGGTCTCCTGCATCTTCAGCTCCATGAGCTGGCGTCCGGGGAAGTGCTCCGATGAGAAGTACGCTATGAGCGATGTGAAGAGGTTGTCCAAGAACGGGTGCCGCGGCAGGGGGATGTATGCCGACGCGGGGCTTGGCTGCAGGTGGGCGAGGGATATGGCGTTTCGGGAGAGCGTGCGGCGCAGCATCGGCACCGTGAGGTAGAAGAATACCCCCTCGAACGGTTCGCCGTCGGACAGTGCGCGGGAGGTCTTGCGGCACATGTGGTTGCGGCGCAGGATGTAGGCGTCGCCCTTGCGGAGGGAGTGGCTGCGGCCGTTCTCCGTGACGAGCAGCTCGCCCGAACGTACATATACGAGCATGTGCTCCGTCGCTACGCCGCTGCATTGCGTGGAGTCGGTTATGCGGCAGTAGTGGATGTAGTCGCCGTAGTGTATGGTGGTGACGCCGCCCTCGATGTTCTTGGTGAGCGCTATGTCGGTCGCGGTGTCGGCGGGTGTGGGTGTGTTGCTCATCTTCATGTCGTGTTATGTCGTGGGGTTTGTGCCGCTGTCGGCCGTGGCCGTTGTTGCCGCTGCGGCCCTTGTTGGTGCAAATATAGCGCATAAGCATGGCCGGTATGTTGTCCCTGCGGCCGAAATTGTTGTCTGTGCGGCTATTTTGTTAAATGCATGGTGAAAATTACAACAGAAGCGGCGGATTATGTATAATTTTGTGTCATGAAATCATAATATGGGGATATATATGGGACGTTTAATTGCAAATATGGTTATTGCGGCCGTATGCCTGTCGGCATCAACCGGATGCGGTGGGCCGGCCGGTAATGAAACTAAACAAAACAACGATATGGAGAGTCTGAATATGACGAGCGAGTGGGACAAGGTCTTCCCGCAGAGCGACAAGGTGACACATTCGAAGGTTACGTTCCGCAACCGTTACGGCATAACGCTTGCGGCGGATCTCTACATGCCGAAGGATGCCGCGGCGCCGATGGCGGCCATAGCCGTGAGCGGGCCGTTCGGGGCGGTGAAGGAGCAGTCGTCGGGGCTGTATGCGCAGACGCTGGCCGAGCGCGGATTCCTGACCATAGCGTTCGACCCCTCTTATACGGGAGAGAGCGGCGGCGAACCCCGCAACGTTGCCTCGCCCGATATCAACACGGAGGATTTCTGTGCGGCGGTCGACTATCTCTCTACGCGCGAGGATGTCGATCCGGAGCGTATCGGTATCTTGGGTATATGTGGTTGGGGCGGCATGGCGCTGAATGCCGCGGCCATTGATACCCGTATCAAGGCTACGGTCAGCTCGACGATGTACGACATGAGCCGAGTCACGGCCAACGGATATTTCGATTCGATGGATGCCGACGGCCGTTATGCCGAGCGCCGGCGTCTCAACGCCCAGCGTACGGAGGATGCGCGCAGCGGCAGCTATGCGCGTGCGGGAGGTGTCGTGGACCCGCTTCCGGAGGATGCGCCGCAGTTTGTGAAGGACTACTACGCCTATTACAAGACTCCGCGCGGCTACCATGTCCGTTCGCTCAACTCGAACGACGGCTGGAACGTCACATCGGCGCTGTCGTTCATGAACATGCCGCTTCTGGCTTACAGCAACGAGATACGCAGCGCCGTCCTGATGATCCACGGCGAGAAGGCCCATTCGCGTTACTTCAGCGAGGATGCGTTCCGCCGCCTGACGGGCGACAACAAGACGTTGATGATCATCCCGGGGGCATCGCACGTCGACCTGTACGACAACTTCGATAAGATCCCGATGGACAGCATTGAGGCATTCTACCGCAAGTATCTTGTCCGGTAAGGAGCCGTATCTGAACGGAAGGCCGCCATCCCGATAAGGGGTGGCGGCCTCCTGTTTGTGAAGTCTCTTATTGCGTGATTACGTGTGGACATACGCCTGCACGTATATGCCTTGCGCCGAACAGTAAATCGGTAGGCAGATCAATATTCGGCCGAGAGGACGACGGGGTAGTGGTCCGAGATGTAGGGCGCGCCGTAGTTCTCGTCGCAGAGTACCTTGAATGTGAGGGGTGTGGCGCCGCGCAGGAAGATGTGGTCGATGACGGCGTCGTTGGAGCGGCCCCAGTCGTTGAATGTGGGGCGGTTGTCGGTCTGGGGTGCGGCGCTGCGCGCCTCGGTCATTACCTTCTTGAGGGGATCGAAGATGGGGTCATCGTCCGGAGAGTTGAAGTCGGCCGTGAGGAACAACGGCGTGTCGGCATCGAACAACTCGGCGATCTTGGCCACGATGAGCTTTATCGACTCGCGGCGTGCCGTAGGCCCCATGTGGTCCAGATGTGTGTTCATGTAGGCTATGTTCCGGCCGTCGGCCTTGCTTCGGAACAACGCCCACGTACATGTACGCTTGCATGCGGCATCCCACCCCATCGACACCTCGTCGGGTGTCTCCGAGAGCCAGAAGGTGCCGCTCTTGATCACCTCGAGCTCGCCGTGGCGGTAGTATATTGCCATCATCTCACCCTCGGCCTTGCCATCCTCGCGGCCTACGCCTATGCGTTTGTAGTCGGGCAGGTTGCTGTCGAGGAATGCCACCTGATCGGGACACGCCTCCTGCAGGCCGAGCAGCGTCGGCTGCTGGTCGTTTATCATGTTTATGGATGCCTGCTTGCGGTTCTCCCAGCGGTTGTCGCCGTCGGCATCGGGCGCGGCGCTCATGCGGATGTTGTACGATATGACCTTGATGGGGGTCGGCTGCTGCGCCGAGCCGCACGATACCAGCGCGGCGGCGCATACGATAAGCGTAAGGATTTTATTCATTGTATTTTATGATTTTGGGCTTTTATACGTTACTTCTCGACAAACCCTGCCTGTCTCGCTTATCCACTCTCCCGCATATATTTCTTCTTCCCACTCACCTCTCTCTCCTCGTATCCGTCTGACTCTTGATTGTTGGAGGCAGCCTTTTGTCCGCCCGGGGTGCGGACGGGGATTAGCGGTAACGGTTGCTAATAAGGGTGAGGAACTCCTCACGCGTACGGGTATCCTTGAGGAATACGCCCGTGAAGGCCGAAGTAGTGGTAGCGGAACCCTGCTTCTCGACGCCGCGCATCTGCATGCACATGTGGCTGGCCTCGATGACTACGGCTACGCCTATGGGGTTGAGGGCGCGCTGTATGCAGTCGCGTATCTGTACCGTAAGACGCTCCTGTACCTGCAGCCGCCGGGCGTAGCACTCCACAACACGGGCTATCTTCGACAGGCCGGTGATGTATCCGTTGGGGATATATGCCACGTGTGCCTTGCCCACGAAGGGCATGAGGTGGTGTTCGCAGAGCGAGAATAGCTCTATGTCCTTTACGAGCACCATCTGCTTGTACTCCTCGCGGAAGATGGCCGAGGTGACTATCTGCACGGGGTCCTGCGCATATCCCTTTGTTATGAAGGCCATGGCCTTGGCCACACGCTCGGGGGTCTTGAGCAGCCCCTCGCGCGTGGGGTCCTCGCCCAGCAGCGAGAGAATCTCGCGGTAGTGGTAGCTCAGCTTCTCGATGCGCTCGGCATCGTATATGTCCTGACGTCTGTAATTCTCTTTTTGTTCCATAGCGTGGCAAAGTTAGCGCTCTTCGTCGTAAAAAGCAATTCGATGGGAGGATTCCTTTTCCGGCGGTGCGGCTGTGGCGTGCGCCGCGGGGCTATTTGCGGTTTTGCAGGTATTCGGCAAGACGACGCACGGCACGTCCGCGGTGCGATATGGCGTTCTTCTCCTCGGCCGACATTTGGGCGAAGGTGCGCTGCTCGCCTTCGGGGATGAAGAGGGGGTCGTATCCGAATCCGTCGGCCCCGTGCTCCTCGCAGGCGATATCTCCATATACGACACCCTCGAAGAGGTGTTCGCCGTCGCCGTCTATGAGGGCTATGGCCGTGCGGAAGCGTGCGCGGCGGTTCCGTACGCCCTCGAGACGCTGCAGCAGCAGTCGTTTGTTGGCCTCGTCGTCGTGGCCGTCGGTAGCGTATCGTGCCGAGTGTACGCCGGGCTCGCCGCCCAGCGCCTCCACTTCGAGTCCCGTGTCGTCGGCAAAGCAGTCGAGCCCCGTACGCGAGCGTATGTACCGCGCCTTGGCCAGCGCGTTGCCTTCGAGCGTGGGTTCGTTCTCGGGGATATCCTCCGTGATGCCGCACTCGCGCGGCGTGACGAGCGTGAAGGCCTCGCCGAGAGCCTGCGACACCTCGCTCAGTTTGTGGGCGTTGTTTGTTGCGAATACTATCTTCATGATTGTGGTGTTATATCATCCTTGATCGAGGTGCGGCGTCCGGATGCCGTCACCGTATCTATGATTACGGCCAGAGCGCCGTCTCCGGTGACGTTGCATGCGGTGCCGAAGCTGTCCATGGCCACGTATAGCGAGATCATGAGGGCCTGATCCTCGGCCGTGAACCCGAGCATCGAGGCCAGAATGCCGAGTGCGGCCATTATTGCGCCGCCGGGGACGCCGGGGGCTGCCACCATCGTGATGCCGAGCATGAGGATGAAGCCGACGAACAGGGGCAGGTCATACGCCATGCCCTGCATGATCATCAGGGCCAAGGCGCAGGCGACGATCTTGAGCATGCTGCCCGAGAGGTGGATTGTCGCGCAGAGTGGTATGACGAACCCCGCGATCTGCTCGCTCACGCCTATCTTGCGGGTTTGAGCCAGCGTTACGGGTATTGTGGCGGCGGAGGATTGTGTGCCGAGGGCCGTAAAGTATGCGGGCATCATGCACGCTATCATGCGCAGGGGGTTGCGGCGTGCGACGATGCCGGCCACGCCGTATAGAGCCAGCAGCCACACCACGTGCAGTGCGAATATGACGCCTATGATCTTGATGAAGACGCCGAGCACGCGGAACGCTTCGCCCGAGGCGGTCATGTTGGCGAAGATGCCGAATATGTATATCGGCAGCAGGGGCAGTATTACGGTCTCGATCGTCATCGTTACTATGTCGCGGAACTCCACGGCGGCGCGGCGCATTGTGTCACCGTGCAGGTGAGCCATTCCGAGTCCGAGCATGAATGCGAGCACGAGTGCCGTCATTACCCCCATGACGGGAGGTATCTGTACGGTAAAGTAGGGGTCGAGCCCCGTCGCTTCGGCTGCCGTTTCAACCTCTATGTGGGATGATATGAGTGTCGGGAAGAGGGCCTCGCCCGTGAAGTAGGATGCGAATCCCGCGGCTATGGATGCGGCGTATGCCAACAGGGTCGTGAGCAGAAGCAGACGTCCCGCGCCGCGTCCGATGTCGGCTATTGCGGGGGCGACGAGACCTACGATGATCAGCGGTATGGCGAAGTCGAGGAACTGCCCGAACAGGGCGTTGAATGTAACGAATATGCGTACGCCCCATACGGGCATCACCCCTCCGAGGGCGACGCCGAGGGCTATGGCCGCGATCACGCGCGGCAGAAGTCCGAACCGTATCTTCTTCATGGTCATGTCGTGTCGTTAGGTTTCCGGGGCGGCCGCTTCGTCCGCCGGGGTCAATATACCCACGTCGAGGCAGCGCCGCCGTACTCGATATCTACGGTGTGAGGTGTCAGATATCGTGCCGAGGCACGCTCTATGGATCCGCGGCTCAGGCCGTCGAGCTCCATGACGCCGGCGGTGACACCGCTCTTTTGTGCCGAGTATATTATGGGGTCTGTGATCTCGGTCTCGAGGACGAGCTTGTCGCTGCCGTATCCGCATACGCTTGTGAAGCGTCCCTTGAGGGTTATTGTCGAGTATCCCTGCAGCGGGTCGTCGGGCTCGAACGTAAGTTCCACCTCCAGAGCGTCGGCTACGGCATAGATGATCTCGGCCGTGGCGTTGGCCGGAGACGGCATGCGGAAAGTATACCTGTTTTGGGCTGTCCGGCGCAGCGTCGGGCGCTCGCCGCCCGCATAGTCGGTATCGGAGTATGAGTAGCTCCATGCGGCGCCCTCGTCACCCAGACGTCGGCGTCCCGTGTCGACGGTCATCGACGTGGTGTTCGACAGGATATGCCAGCGGCCCTCGTGTTCGGCGTCGGCGACGATCCGCTTGTCGTAGAAGAAACGGTTGCGGATGGCCTCGCGCGAGGCATCGTCCGCGGCGGCGATGTAGAGATCGAGCCCCTGCAGACGGTCTATGGCCTGCGAGAACTCATGCACGGCGTCGTTGGCGTTCTTGAAGAGCATGTATCCCGATGCGGTGGTGTCGACATTCTCGTTACCCTTGTCGACGCGGCAGGCCACGGTGCCGGCCACGGCTGCGAGCAGCAGCGTGAGGCGTATTGTTGCCGATATGATTCGTTGTTTCATGTGACTCCTTTTTTTGTGTTGATAATTCGGTTTTCAAGTGCGGGCATACGGCATTCGGAATCAGAATCTGTATCCGATGCCTGCCGAGAATATGCCCTGTGCGCCGGCTCCGATCTCGCCGAAGCCGTAGAGGCGGCGTCCGACACTCACGCCCGCGATCGTGGCCGAGAGAGTGATGTATCCCTCGCGGCTGTGGTTGAGGGAGCGTATGTCGACTGCCGGGCCCATTGCCAGCGACGAGTAGCATCTGACCAAGGGGCGGTTGAGCCATTGCAGACGCAGTGCGGCCGAGGCCGAGAGGGTCGTCGTGTTGTCGGAGGCGATCTTGCGGCGCGTGACGGCGTCGAGGATATCTCCGTAGAGGCCCGCGTATGTGAGGGCCACGCCTACCGATAGGATGCTGGCCACACGGTAGTAGTAGGCGGCGGTTATGCCTCCGAAGGTCTTGTATGGCGTTTGGCGCACGCGCAGCGCCGCCAAGGCGTCGGGGGTAGCATAGCCGTACGGCCCGAACAGGGCCGTATAGGTTCCGGCAAGTCCAAGGTGGCCGCCATACATGGTGTAGGGGTAGGCCCCGATCTTGATCGAGATGTCATGCCGCGGCTGTGTGCGCCATGTGCCGATGTCGGCGCTGCGGCGCGGCTCGGGCCTCTCGTCTCTTTGTCTTTGGTCGTCCCGTTCAAGGCGCGGCCTCTCGCGATGGGGTGGCTGCGGCTGCGCTGCCGCGATATCGGCGGCCATGAGCGCAAGGGCAATGGCGGTACCGAGCGCCGCACGTCCCATTCGTCGCGTTAACATTTTTGTCTCCATTCTTTTTGGGTTGTTTTTCGGGCTGTTGTCGGAAATGGCAGGGTTGTTTTCGGGTTGTTGTATTTTTTTTCGGATTCTTCTTTATGTGCCTGTGCCGCATGGTGTCGCGGGGCCTGCCGCATGCGGACTCCGCCACGAGGCGCTGTGGTCAGATCTTGGTCGTCTGGAGCTGTTCGAGACGGCTGTCGACGGCGATCTTGTCGATGATGGTCTTCACGACGGTGTCCATCTCCGAGCCCTCGGTGTAGTCGGCCTCGCAGACGTAATTCACACGGTTGTCACGGATCAGCGTGGCCATCTCGCGCCGCTTGTTGCGGTCTTCGGGGTTGTAGACGGCGATGGAGTGGCCTCCGTAGTTCTTCACCAGCTTCATGCAGGGAATGTCGGTGGTGCCGTCGCCAACGTATATCATGCGCTTGAAGGGCACGGGACGCTTGTCCTCCTCCATGTAGCGGTTTACCATCTGCGTGTCGTAGACCGACTCGACGCCCTTGTTTATCTTGAATATGAACTGCGTCTTGTTTGTGTAGTTTACCGCCACGGCGGGCCAGTAGGCTATGCCGTCGACGTTGTAGAGGAACGAGCAGGCATATATGTGCTTGAATTCGTGGGCTATGGATGTCCCCTCGATGATTTCGCGCAGCCCCGACGAGTTGATGTAGTGCAGCAGCCGCAGCCCGCGCCCGTCGGCATAGCGGTTCATGCGCGTGAACCACTCTTCGACGCCCGCATAGTAGCGTATGCTGCGGCCCGACTCCTGAAAGGCCTCGCGCCGCAGCGAGAGGCCCTTGCTCTGCGCCTCCTGTATCATGCGGGCCATGTAGGCGAGCACGGGGTCGGCATCCTGCTTCTCGGCCAGCGAGTTGGCCTCGCTCCAGAACTCTTTGTTACTCTTGCCCACGGCGGGGATGAAGTCGTATTCCTGCATGTTGCCCGGGGCCAGCGTGCCGTCGAAATCGTATATCAGGGCCACGGTAGGTTTCTCTTCCATAAAAAGTCTCTCTTTGCCGTGCGGCGGTGCCGGCACGGGGTGTTTGCGTATGGCGTTGTGTCGGTGTCGGGGGCGTGCGGCCGCCGTGGGCGGCGGCTTTACCTCCTCCAATTTACAAAAATAGAAATTTTATAGGGCGTTATGAAATTAATCGTAACTTTTGTTGCCCCGATTTTGCGTTGGGACGGGGCGCGGGCGTGAATCTGCGCATCCGGGTGTGCCGGTGTTAGCGTACGAAGGCCGGCTGCAATTGCAGATTGATGAATTTTGGCGTAACTTGCATCGTCCTAACGGGCAATTCCCTTTGTAAAATATTTATTATATGAAAAGGCTTTCGTTGATACTGCTGTCGCTGTGCCTGTCGGTGGCCGGCGTGCAGGCCCGCAAGTGGCTGCCTGCGCCCGATGCTCCGCGTTCCGAATTCCGCCTGCTGGGGTGTACCTACCGCGGGGCCGACCTCGAGTCGCTTGACCTGCTGTCGGCGGCGGGCGACCACGGCTGGACGGTGGATGTCGACCGCACGAGCGTCGACGGCGGTGTGAGGTATACGTTCCGCTTTGTCGCGCAGCGGGCGATGGAGAATGCGGGCGTGGCCGTGGCGTTCGACCACGGCGGGTGGTCGAGCGACAACTATGTGATGATCCCAGCCTCGGTCTACAACGGCAACCGCCAGCGCATCGTCAACCGCGCGTATGCGACGGGGCTCGACGCCACCGACTACTTCCGCCGCGACCTGGCCCTCACGTCGAACCCCATACCGCAGCTCTCGCCCGACTTCGGGGCCGAGTCGCTTGTCGAGGTGCTGGTCAACAATGCCGCCACGCCGGCCATCGCCTGTCTGGACCGCCGCCGCGGGGTGGGCACGATACTGCTCACCGACCAGGGCATTGTCCGCGACGGCGCGGTGCTCGACTACGGCCTTGTCGTCGAGGAGTCGCGCAGCCGCGACATGGCCTCGTTCGTGATCAGCGCGCCGGGCGTGCGGACGAAGAAACCCGAGTTTATCGGTTTCAGCGACAGTCCCGACCGCGGCATCACGGTGCAGGCGGGCGACGAGATCACGCTTAGCGTCACGCGGCTGGAGTTCTATTGCGACGGCGTGCCGGAGCTGCTGGCGCAGTTCATGCGCTGCCGCAAGTCGCACATCGCGTGCGGCGGTGTGCGTGACCTCATGCCCATGAGCGAGGTGTTCGGCCGCATGGTGAAGAACATCGACGAACGCTACCACAAGGGCGCCGACTACGAGTTCTACTGTCCCGAGAATGCCAACTGGATGTCCTACGGCTGGATCGGCGGCCTTATAAACACCTATCCGATGCTGGCCCTGGGCGACGACATTCATCTGGAGCGTGTCGCCAAGACGTTCGATTTCGCCCTGCCGCGCGCCAAGGGCCGCAGCGGCTACTACTACGATACGTTGAACGAGGACGGCAACGTGCTGAACCGCGATGCCGCCCGCAACGTGCAGGGCATAGGCCTCACGCGCAAGAATGCCGACGTGCTCTACTGGATGGTCAAGCAGTTCGAGCTGCTCAGGGCGCAGGGGCGCGGCGATGCCGTCCGCGCCGATTGGGAGCGTGACGTGCGCTCGCTGGCCGATGCCTTTGTCGACACGTGGCGCAGGTTCGGCACGTGGGGTAACTACGTGCAGGTCGAGACGGGCGACGTGGCCGTCTACAACACGAGCGGCGGCGCGATGGCCATCGCTGGCCTGACGCTGGCGGCGGAGTACTTCTCCCATCCCGACTACCTTGCGACGGCGCGCGAGGCGGCCGATTTCTACTACGACGACTTCGCCACGGTGGGCTTCACGTCGGGCGGCTGCGGCGACATACTGCAGAACTCCGACTCCGAGACGGCCGTCGCCCTGGCTACGTCGATGATCACGCTCTACGAGGCCACCGGCGAACAGGTCTATCTGGAGCGGGCACGCGACCTTGCACACCTGTGCGCCACGTGGGTGGTGTCGTTCCCCTACCGCCTGCCGTCGGATACGCCTCTGGCGAAGCTGGGGGCTAACCTCATGGGGGCGGTGTGGGCCAGCACGCAGAACAAGCACGGCGCCCCGGGCTTCTGCACGCAGTCGGGCGACGTGCTCTTCAAGCTGTACCGCATTACGGGCGACGAGCTTTATGCCGAGCTGTTGAGGGATGTGATCCACGCCCATGCCGAGGGCATACAACCCAACGGCAAGATCACCGAGCGTCTGACCTATTGCGACGCCGACAGCCGCGGCTCGCGCGGCGACGGCGGCAAGACGGGCTGGAACGAGACGAACGGCGCCCTGATGGCCCTTGAAATACCGGGCGTCTACATCCGCACGGACCTCGGGCGGTGCTATGCCTTCGACCACGTGAAGGCCTCGCTGCTGGAGAAGGGCGGTGCGCTTTATGTCGAGCTGAGCAATCCTACCGCATACGATGCCGAGGTGACGCTGCTGGCCGAGGACGGGGCCGCGGCGCGCGAGCCGCTCGGCGACAACGCCTTCCTCGGGTGGCACGACAAGGTGCTGGTGAAGGCGGGCCGCACGGTGCGCCACAGGCTCGACTGACGGCGGTGCCTTGCGGTATGGCCGGCGTGCGGGTCCCGGCTGGAGCGGGCTGCGTAAACAGCAGATATATAACGCGTTATACCTCTGTTTGGGCGGCCCGTTACCGTTATTTGTTGCGACGCATTGCGATTTAGGATAAAGTTGCCTATTTTTATATCACCGACCTTATGGGAAACTGCCTGCCATAACCCCGGTCATATATCGTTATATCAGGCGCGCACCATGCATGGGCAGGTCCCGTGCGTTGTGCGGCTGCGGGCGTGTGCGGCAGAGGGATGTCGAGGGATAAACTGAAAAACATATGAATCTATGAGAGTATTTGTCGTTACCTGCGTGCTGGCCATGCTGTTGTGCGGCTCGGCCGAAGCCCGTCCGCGGACGTTCAGCACCGATTACTTCAGGATCGAGGTCGACGGCCGCGGCTATGTCGTGGGCATGTAGAACCGTGCCGACGGCGGGCGCAACTTCAGCCCCGCCGACCGTCCGTCGCCGCTGCTGGCGCTCTACGACGAGACGCTGAAACGTTACTACTACCCCCAGCATGCCGAGTACGAGCGTGGCCGCTACCGTCTGGAGTACTCCAACGGGTCGGTCGCTACGGTGCGGATCGAGGAGAAGCCGCGCTACATTAAGCTCACGCTCGAGGCGCTGGACAACCGCGACGCTATCGGCAGCGTGCAGTGGGGCAACTTCTACACCAACATCGACAACCTCGTGGGCGAGATCATCGGCGTGGCGCGCGACACGTCGGCCGCGGTGAACTATGCCATCGGCGTGCTGGCGCTCGACGACAACACCATCGGCGGCGAGGCCCACTACACCTCCGATACGGGGTGGGGCGGCTATATAGTGCATACGCCCGATGCCGAGAGCCATCCCCTGCCGCTGACGCTGCACGAGGGCGACCAGTTCACGCTGGGCGGCGACGGCCACAACGACGTGGCCTTCTACAACCGCCGCGAGTCCTATTTCCGCATGATGTACGGCAACTCGGCCGGTGTCGACGACAACGGCCGCATCAACATACGCTACGTCTCGCGCGACAGGCGCAAGGGACGTATGATCTACTCGCCCGAGGGTACCCCCATCTTCGTCAACAACGAACCCAACCACCTGCAGCGTCAGGATGTGCCCGGTGTGGACTACATAGGTTCGTCGATCGCCCTGTGGGGCGCTCCCGACGACAAGGCGCTCATGCACGTCATCCGCGAGGCGGTGCTGGCCGAGGGGTTGCCCTATCCCACGGTGCGCGGCCGCTGGGTGAAGGACCCGACGTCGTTCGAGCCCGACGTGTGGGTGTCGGGCGGCGGCTACGACAGCATAGCATCCTACACGCGGCAGATGGGGCTGCACGGCGTGCATGCCTACGACCTCGGGTTCCTGCGTCCCGACCGCGGCAACGGCGGCCTTATCGACGGCCGCAACGGCGAGCGCAAGCCCATACGCATGGCGTCGGGCAACCTCTCGCACCGCGAGTATGCCGACCTGCTGGCGCGCGACAGCATCATACTGGGGCGTACCACCATAACCAACTCGCTGGCCCCCGGCACGATGGACTGCTCGCCCGTGCCCTCGGACAGCATCTGCATACAGCACCGCCGCTTCCTCACGGCCCCCGTTTCGGCCGAGGATACGCTCATCTATATCGACGACCCGACGCACCTCGAGGAGATCGCCTGCTGGGAGGCCCACGACAAGGAGCTCAACATGGTGCGCATAGGCAAGGAGCTGATACACTACCTCGGTGTCACGACAACGCCGCCCTACCGCCTGCTCAATGTCACGCGCGGCTACTGGAACACCGTTGCGGCGCCCCATGACGCGGGCGACGCCGTCGACAAGATGCAGGTTACCGTCGGCTGGAGCTATGCGGGCCTTGTCCCCAACCTCGAACTGCAGGACGAGATCGGGCGCTGGTATGCCGCGACGGCACGGCAGTGCGGTCTGGGCATGTACGACCTCGACGGACAGGAGTTCCTGTTCCACAGCGGCTTCGGCACCTACTCCGTCAAACGATTCTTCCGCAGCGTCTTCGAGCGTGCGCGCGAGTACGGGCTGCGAGATTTGCGCTTCACGGGGGCGACGCTCTCCGAAGGGTCGTGGCACTATCAGAGCGTGTGGAACGTGGGCGGCGGCCTCAATATCTACGACGTCGACAAACGCGTCTGGGGCAGCACCACGAGCCAGGGCAAGGACCTGCGCGACGTGACGTATGCCAACTTCTTCCCCTCGTCGTTCGGTGTCAACTTCCCCATCGGCGAGAACTCCACGGCCGAGCAGTACGAGCATATCGAGGCCACGGCCGTGGGCTACGGCGCGACCTATTTCCTTCGCATCAACCAGAACGACGTGGAGAAGTGCCCGCAGAAGTATGCCATTTTCAAGGTCATCAGGACGTGGGAGCGTGCGCGCCGCGCCGATGCCTTCCCCGCGCACATCAAGCGTCTGCTTCAGGATGCGTCGCTGAGCTGGCGCCTCGAGGAGGGTGCCGACGGCAATAGCTGGACGCTCTATCAGATGGAGGATGGCCGCAAGGTGCGCTCGTATGAGCTGCACGGCAAACTTTAACGTAATGTCGTAACAAAAAACAGAGATATATGGAACCTGTAAGGGGTATAGTGGCGGGCGTGCGCCGTCTTTCGGCCGCGGGAGACGCTTTCGCGGGGCCGTTGTGCCGTTTTGCGGCGGTGGCGGCGGCGTTTTTTGCTCTCGCCGGCCTTCCCCTGGGGGCTGCGGCGCAGCAGCGGGCGGCGGTGGCCGCAATGGATATGTCGAAGGTGCGGCAGGAGTACGGCTCGGCCGCGGCGGAGGGCGACGACGTGGTGCTGCATGCCCCGGCGGTGGTCAGGATAGCGCTCGACGGCAAGGCCGCGGCGTTCCACACGCAGGCCGCCATCCGCCGGACGGCGGTCGGGGCGGATGATCCCGATATCATGGTGCAGCCTCTGGTCGACGGCCGCAAGCTGCTCTTCCGCCGCGACGGCGACGGCAAGCGGTTTGTCGGGCTCTCGGGCGGCGACGGCGCGATGGACGCCGGGTCGGTGACGGTTACGGTCAGGGCCGACGGCAAGACGGTCTTCGAGAGCGGCACGATCCGCGGCGGCGAGCCCCCCGTCGGGGCCGATGTCGACCTGTCGGGCGCACGCATGCTGGAGATCGTGCTCGGCACGACGGAGGACGGTGCGAGCGGCGACATGGTGGTGCTCACGTCGCCGTGGATCGACTATGGCGGCGAGGCCCCCGCGACGGCCGATGTCGCCGCCACGGGCGAGGGCCCGCGACAGGACGAGGCTGCGGTGGAGCGCCTCGAGCGCAAGATCGCGACGCTGCCCGTGTGGAAGAGCCTGCCCTCGGACCGCACGCCCTACGACTGGCTGCTCACGCCCGAGCGCTCGGAGGCGGGTATCTACCGCACCCCCGACGGCAAGAGCATTGTCGTGGCCAACGGCATGGTGGCGCGCACGCTGCGCATATTTCCCAACCTGGCCACGACGCACCTCACCAACCGCATGACGGGCGAGAGCATGCTGCGCGCCGTCAGCGGCGAGGGTTTCATCACAATCGACGGCCGCAGGTGGTCGGTCGGCGGCCTTGCGGGACAGCCCGAGAGGGCATATCTCAAGCCCGAGTGGATCGGGCAGATGCAGACCGTCCCCGACTCGTTCGTGGTGGAGGATTTCGAGATCGGCGAGATAGGCCCCACGCTCGAGTGGGCGCGCAACCGCTGGGCGCTGAACAAGGAGGATGCCACGGGGCGCGAGATAGTATTCACGCTGCGCGGCAGCGGCGTGCTGGCGGATGTGACGGTGAAGGTGCATTTCGCCGTATATGACGAGATTCCCGTCATCCGCAAGCGCATGGAGGTGGTGAACGGTTCGGCCGTGCCGCTTAATGTCGATTCGTTCAACCTCGAGTACCTGGCCTTTGCCGAGCCCGAGTCGCCGAGCGGCGGCGACCCCGACACCTTCCTGCTGCCCAACATCCACATCGAGAGCGACTACAACTGCAAGGGCAGCTTCACGGAGAAGGAGACCGACATCACCGAGAAGTGGGTCGAGGACCCGGCCTATACGTCGCAGCGCAACTACCTGATGCAGACGCGCTGCATACTTGACGTCTCGCCTGCGCTGGGACCCGACCAGGCCGTGGCGGCGGGGGAGACCTTCTCGACGTTCAGCGTCTACGAGATGCCCTTCGACAGCTTCGACCGCGAGCGCAAGGGGCTCTTCACGCGCCGTTTCTACCGTGCGGTGGCTCCGTGGACGACGGAGAACCCCATTTTCCTGCACCTCACGTCGAGCAACCCCGAAACCGTGCGCACGGCCGTTGACCAGTGTGCCGAGACGGGCTATGAGATGATCATCCTCAGCTTTGGCTCGGGTGCCAACGCCGAGGATATCTCGGAGGCCAACACGGCCAAGTTCCGCGAACTGGTCGACTATGCCCGCAGCAAGGGCATCGAGATGGGGTGCTACTCGCTTCTGGCGAGCCGCTGGATAAGCGACGAGGTGGACGTTATCAACCCCGAGACGGGACACCGCGGCGGCATGACCTTCGGCAGCTCGCCCTGCCTGTGCAGCGACTGGGGATACGAGTACTTCGACAAGATACGCACCTTCTTCGAGCGTACGGGCATGCGCTGCTTCGAGCACGACGGCTCCTATCCGGGCGACGTCTGCGCCTCGACCTCGCATGCGCACCACAAGGGCCTGGCCGACTCGCAGTGGAACCAGTTCCGCAAGATAACCGAGCTGTACCACTGGATGCGCGCCGAGGGCATCTACCTTAACGTGCCCGACTTCTATTTCCTGAACGGCTCGACCAAGACCAGCATTGGCTATCGCGAGACCAACTGGTCGCTGCCGCGCGACCGCCAGCTCATGCACACGCGCCAGCTCAACTACGACTGCACGTGGGAGCGCATACCGTCGTCGCTGTGGAGCTTCGTGCCGCTGGTGGAGTACCACGGCGGAGGGGCTGCGGCGACGCTCGAGCCGCTGAGCGAGCATCTGTCGGAGTACCGCACGCTGATGGTGCAGAACTACGGTGCGGGCGTGCAGGCCTGCTACCGCGGCCCGCGCCTCTACGACACGCCCGAGACGAAGGCGGCCGTGGTCGAGGTGATCGACTGGTACAAGCGTTACCGCGAGATACTTAACAGCGACATAATCCACCTGCGCCGCCCCGACGCGCAGGACTGGGACGGCATCATGCACGTCAACCCGCAGCTGCCGCAGAAGGGCTTCGTGCTGCTGTTCAACCCCCTGCCGGAGGAGATCACGCGCGAGATCGAGCTGCCGCTCTACTATACGGGCCTCAAGGGCAGTGTCCGCATCCGCGAGCAGGAGGGGCGCAGCGTCAGCCGCCGCTTGACGGAGGCGTGCACGCTGCCCGTGAAGGTTACGATCCCGGCCAACGGATATACGTGGTTCGTCATCGAGTGACGGCCGTAGGACGGTGGCTGAAACGATATCAGGTTTAAGGTATGAAAACATTGCTTCTTGTTCTGTGCGCCGTGCCTTTGATGGCAGGGTGCGGGGCTTCGGGCCTAATAAAGGCCAGGGTCGCCGAGTCGCCCCGGACCTTCTGCAATCCCGTTAACGTCGACTACCGCTTCATGAAGATCGACGGCGGCGACGGCATCCGCGAGGCTGCCGACCCCGTGGTGGTGGAGTTCGGGGGACGCTATTACCTCTTCGCCTCGAAGTCGTCGGGGTATTGGCACACGGAGGACTTTGTCGAGTGGACGCATGTGCTGATCGACGACACGGTGCTGCCGATCGAGGACTACGCCCCCGGCCTGTTTGTCTACGACGGCTACCTCTACTACGTCGGGTCGACGCACGGCAAGGGCATGCTCTACCGTTCGTCGGCACCCGAGAAGGGCGTGTGGGAGCCGGTGAAGGAGATATGGTCGTATTGGGACCCCGCCTTCCTGGTCGAGGGCGACAACCTCTACCTCTACTACGGCTGTTCGCCCGTCGACCCGATATACATGCGCACGCTCGACCTGCGCACGCTCGAGGAGAAGCGCGGCGAGACGGTGTGCTTCAACAGCGACAAGGAGCACCACGGCTGGGAGCGTACGGGCGAATACAACGAGCTCGAACGCCGCCCCTACATCGAGGGTGCGTGGATGACGGCCCACGACGGGCGTTACTACCTGCAGTATGCCGCCCCGGGTACCGAGTGGAAATCGTATGCCGACGGCGCGTATGTGGCGACCTCGCCCGAGGGCCCCTTCACCTATATGGAGAACAGCCCCGTATCCTACAAGCCGACGGGCTTCCTCGGCGGCGCGGGCCACGGGTGCCTCTTTACGGTGGGCGGCGACAACTACTGGAAGACTGCCACGAACTCCATTTCGGTGCGCCACATGTTCGAGCGCCGCGTGTCGTTCTACCCCGCGGGCTTCGATGACGACGGATACATGTATACCGACACCTATATGGGCGATTACCCGACTTACCTGCCCGACAGCCGCTGTCGGCGGCCGGAAAAGGCGCGCCCCGAGTGGATGCTCCTATCGCAGGGCAAGCGTGTGACGGCCTCGTCGGCCCTCGACGGCTATTCTGCCGACAGGGCTGTCGACGAGGATGCCCGCACGGCATGGGTGGCCGCCTCGAACGGCGACGGCGAGTGGTTCGAGATCGATCTTGGGGCGCTCTCGTCGATTTGCGCCATACAGGTCAACTTCGACGAGTACGGCGCCACGCACAAGGGTGTCGTCGGGGGCCTTTACCAGAGCTATGTCATATATGCGTCGGTCGACGGCGAGACGTGGTACGCCGTGGCCGACCGCAGCGGCAAACGCAGCGATACGCCGCACGACTACATCGAGTTCGAGAAGCCGTTCAAGGCGCGGTATGTAAAGCTGCAGAATGTGGCCTATACCGTCTCGCAGAACCTCTCGCTGCGCGACCTGCGCGTTTTCGGACGAGGCCGTGGCCGCAGGCCGCAGGCCGCCGACGGCCTTACGGTGCAGCGCGATGCCGCCGACGGCTGCCGCGTGCGCCTGTTGTGGGAGGCGGCGAAGGGTGCGCAGGGCTATATCGTCCGCTACGGCATAGCGCCCGACAAGCTGTACAACAACTTCCAGGTTGCGGGCGGTGATACGTCGCTCGAGATCGGCAGCCTGAACAGCGACGTGGAGTACTATTTCACGGTCGACAGCTATAACGAGTGCGGCATAACCCGCGGCCGAAGGATGGAGGCGTGCCGTTGAGGCCGTGATATCGGCAATTTGTGAAACGTTGGATCCAACAGATAACAGATAGATATATGGTTGTTTTTTTCAGACGGGCGCTTGCGCTGCTGTGCTGCCTTGTGAGCCTGAGCGCTGCGGGCAATAACCCCGAAAAGCCCGTCAAGGAGTTTGCCCACCCCGAGCGGGTGCGTTACGACGGGTCGTGCATGACGATCGACGGCAGGGACGTGTTCATCTACAGCGCGGCGTTCCACTATTTCAGGTGCCCCGAGGAGTTGTGGCGCGACCGTTTCCGCAAGATAAAGGCTGCGGGTTTCAATACGGTTGAGACCTACGTTCCGTGGAACCGCCACGAGAGGTCGATGCCGTCGGGCCTGGACGACACCACCCGCTTCGACTTTTCGGAGATAAGGCGCTGGCTCGAAATGGCGCAGGAGGAGTTCGGCCTGTATACCATCGTGCGCCCGGGGCCCTTCATCTGTGCCGAGTACTCGGGTGGAGCCTACCCGCGGTGGCTGGCCAGGTTCCGTCCCGATGATGTCGGGGGGCTGTGGCTGCGCAGTGCCGATCAGACGCATGTACGCTGGTGCGTGCATTGGTTCGATGCCGTGTGCAAGGCGCTGGCCGACGAACAGATAACCCGCAAGCCCGCTGGTAAGAAGGGTATCATACTTATTCAGATCGAGAACGAATACAACGCCCACGGCTGCGATAACAAGGAGTATTTCCTCAAGGAGCTCTACCGTTCGGTGCGCCGCAACGGCTTCGATGTGCCGGTCTTCACCTGCCTTACGGGCGAGTGCCGCGGCAGCAGCGACAAGGAGCTGTCGCAGGTGTTCGATTGCGACAACTACTATGTGGGCCTGTCGGATGCCCCGAGCTGCGCATACCGCATGTCGGACCTGCGCCGCGCGCAGCCCGATGCTCCCGGTTTCGTTACCGAGCTGCAGGGCGGCTGGTTCTCGCTGGTGACGGGATCGTTGAGCGAGGACCACTACTCCGACGAGCGCCACTTCAAGGCCGTGGGGCTGATGTCGATACTGGGCGGAGCTACGGGACTCAACTATTACATGTTCTGCGGCGGTACCCACTTCGAGGGGTGGGGTGCGCGCGGCATGACCACCAGCTACGACTACAATGCCGCCATCCGCGAGAACGGCGCTTCGGGCCCGAAATACTACGCCTCGCAGCAGATAGGTGAGTTCATCGGGACATTCGAGCCGCAGCTGGTGCGTTCGGAGGGCGGCCCCTGCCGCATGGAGGGTGCGCCGAAGGAGCTCTTCGGCGGAGTGCGTGTGGCCGTCGACGGCACCCGCTTCGTCTTCCTGCACAATACCGATCCCGACAATCCGTCGAAGGGTACCGTCACACTCGTCCCGGGTGCCGTGACCAGACCTTCGGAGCCGATGTACAACATCGACCAGAACGGCAACAAGGTGCTCATCGCCGCCGCCGAGGTCTCGGCGGCCGACTCGTTGCAGGTAGACCCCATAGAGGTGAAGTACGACCTGCCGGCGCTGGGATGCCGCGTGCTGGTGATACCTGCAGGCAAGAAGCCGTCGCAGGGCGAGTGGTGGCCACGCGAACCGCGGCAGCCGTCGCGGCCGTCGCACCTGCCCGAGGGCGTGCGCATAGCGTCGGCGTTGCGTGCCGAGGACGACTTCGCCCGGGCCGACTGGATGGCGCTGCCGCGGCTGGTGTCACTGTCGGATCTCGACGTTAACGATTTCCGTTACAACCTCTACCGCAGCCGTGTAAACCTTACGGCGCAGCAGGCCGAAGACGAACGTTTCCTGCTCTTCAATATGTTCACGCGCGACATCGTGTCGGTCGAGGTTAACGGCAAGCCGGCAAAGCGGCTCTTCCCCGACAAGGCGGATGCCCAGTCGTGGACCACGCGCAACTGTTTCGACCGTATCCGCGACGACGAGTACGACAACCGTTTCGACGTGTCGGGCCTGCTCGTGCCGGGCGAGAACGAGATAGTCGCCGTGTACGAGAATCTGGGCCACGCCCACGGCTATGTGCCGATGGAGGAGCTGGCGGGAATACGCTGCGGCGGCCTGTCGGTTACGGAGTCGGCCATGACCCATCCGCTGGAGTGGGAGTGTGCGAAGGATGTCGCCGGAATCACCTCCGGATGGAACATGCCCCAGTTCGAGCCGCAGGGGTGGCAGAGTGTCGCCCTCGATACGGCCTGCGAAATCCCGCGCAAGGGCAACGGCGTGCAGCCGCGAGGCGAGGTGGACGGACTCTTCACGTGGTACCGCGTGGAGTTCACGCTGCCGGAGTCCGATCCGTCGGTGTGGGTGCCGTGGCTGATGCGCATCAATGCCTCGGGCAACGGTTTCATGTGGCTTAACGGCCACAACATAGGCCGCCATTGGGAGGCGGGCCCGCAGCGTGAGTTCTACCTGCCCGAGTGCTGGCTCAATTTCGGTGCGGGGAAGAAGAACGTGCTGGTGCTGGGACTGCGCCAGACGGCGAACGGTGCCGAGCTCAAGGCCATGGAGATCGCGCCCTATCCCGATGCGGCGGAGGTGCGCAAATAAAATTTTATGATATGGAAAGAATCGGAAAACGTGTGCTTTTGACGGTGCTGGCACTTGTTTCCGGATACGGCGTATACGGCCAGCAGCCTGTCGATTGCGTGAATATGATGATCGGCACCGACGGTGCCCATCCTACCGAGTATGGCGGTACGACTCCCGCCGTGAGCGAGCCTTTCGGCATGACGCAATGGTGCGCCGCCACACGTGTAAACGGCATCTCACGTACCATGTACCACCATGCCGATACGACGTCGATAGGTTTCATGGCCACACATCAGCCGGCCATCTGGATGGGTGACTATGGGTTCATGACGCTTATGCCGCAGAGCGGGAGCCTTAAGATTGCGGCCGACGAGCGGCGCACGGCATTCGACCGTGCCGACGAGGTGGCCAGCCCCTACTATTATAGGGTGACCTATGGCGGTGAAGGCATAACAACCGAGCTGACGGCCACGTCGCGCGCGTCGTTTTTCCGTATCGGCTATCCTGCCGACCGCAAGGCCATACTCTACCTTGAGGCCGGCCGCAACGGTGACGGCGGGAGCGGACACATAGAGATATTTCCCGACCGCCGCGAGGTGCATATATGGAACAGCGAGGTACATGATGCTCATCTGGGGCCTGAGATGGAAAATTTCAGGGGCTACTACGTGCTGAAGTTCTCGGCCGCCCTTGAGGAATACGGTACCTGGAGCGGTACACGTATCGATGCGGGGCAAAGCGAGGCCGAGGGCCCGCAGGTCGGGGGTTATGTCGTCTTTCCGGCCGGGACCGTGCAGGTGGAACTGCGTATCGGCAGTTCGTTCATCGGGTTCGGACAGGCGGCGGATAATATGGAGCGCGAGCTTGCCCCCTCGTTCCGGCGTACGGTCGGACGCGTACGCGGAGAGTGGAACCGCATGCTGTCGAAGGTACGGCTCTACGGTGTCGGCGACGGCGATCGGACGATATTCTACACGGCATTTTTCCGCACGTTGCAGTTCCCGCGCGAGTTCTCCGAGTACGGCCGCTATTACAGCCCTTTCGACGGCAGGATTCACGACGGGGTGTCGTATACGGCCTTTTCACTGTGGGATACCTTCCGCGCCGAGCATCCGTGGCTGCAGCTGGTGGCCTCAGAGCGGGTGAACGACATGGTCACGGCGCTGGTGCAGATGTACGAGCAGGGAGGGTGGATACCCAAATGGCCGAACCCCACCTACACCAACATCATGATCGGCACGCATGCCGATGCGGTTATAGCCGACGCCTATGTCAACGGGTTCCGCGGCTACGACGTCGAAACGGCCTATCGGGCCATACGCAAGGATGCCTACGTGCCTCCGAAGTACGACGATACCTCGACGTGGGGCGACCGTGCCCTGTGGAACGGGCAGTATGAGGCGCGCGGCGGCCTGACCAACTATCTGGAGAAGGGGTATGTCGCCTCCGACCGTACCAGCGAGGCGGTGGCCCGCACGCTGGAGTTCGCTCTGGATGACTACTGCATCGCACAGATGGCCCGCGGGCTGGGCAAGACCGGGGACTACGACGATCTGATGGCGCGGTCGCGCAACTACCGCAACCTGTTTAACACCTCGACCGGCTGTTTCCAGGCACGCCGTGCCGACGGTTCGTGGGACGGGGCGCAGGTGGGATTCACCGAGGGTTCGAATCTTACATACCAGTTCTGCGTGATGCAGGATGTCGCGGGGCTCATCGGGCTGATGGGCGGCGACGGCAAGTTCGCCGAGGCGTTGGATTTCGTGTTCGACAATGGCCATTACCGCCACGACAACGAGCCGTGCCACCATTATGTTTACCTTTACGACTACTGCGGTCGCCATGACATGGCACAGCGACGTCTGCCCGGTATCCTGGAGGCCAATTACCGTAACAGCGCCGACGGCCTGTCGGGTAACGACGATTGCGGGCAGATGTCGGCATGGTACCTTTTCAGCTCGCTAGGGTTCTATCCCGTCACCCCCGCCTCGGGAGAGTATGCGCTGGGCATACCCCACTTCCCGAAGATCCGTATGGACCTGCCCGGCCGGCGCAGGCTTACGATACGGGCCGTGGGGTTGGGCGAGCACGATGTATTGCCCGTGGTGCGCTTCAACGGGCAGCGGCTGGACAAACCGTTCATAACCACACGGGAACTGTTGCGCGGCGGAGAGCTTACGTTCGGGCCCGATGCGGCTGAGACGCCTGCCGAGAGAAGATAAAACGGGTTATGCAATGAAATATCTTTTGAGCATGTTTTTTTGTGCGGCGGCGTTTTGTGCGGCGGCGCAGCAGGTATGGACGCCCGACAACGGTGACGGCACCTTCACCAACCCCATCATGTGGGGCGATTGGCCCGATCCCGACATAATACGCGTGGGCGACGACTTCTACATGGTGTCGACGAGCATGCACTATGTGCCGGGGTGTCCAGTCGCCACGTCGAAGGATCTGGTCAACTGGCGTATGGCCGGCTATGCCGTGGAGCGCTATGACGATGATCCGCGTTACGACATGCAGGGCGGCACGCTCTATCTCAACGGGGCGTGGGCGAGCACCATACGCTACCGCGACGGCAAGTTCTACGTCGGCTTCTGCACGCCCTACGGCTGGGGTACCGAGAAGGGCCATTTCTCGATATGCACGGCCGAGCGTCCCGAGGGCCCGTGGGAGCGGACTGTCTTCCCCGAGTATCTCTACGACCCGGGGCTCTTCTTCGACGACGACGGGCGCGTGTATGTGGTGCACGGCCAGGGTACGCTCTACATCACCGAACTGAGCGCCGATGTCAAGTCGGTCAAGGGTGAGCCTGTGGAGATATGGAACCGCCGTTTCAAGGACAGCGCTACCTTCGGCGGCGGCTTCGGCATGGAGGGTTCGCACATGTACAAGATCGACGGCAAGTATTACATAACCTGCCCGGCGGGCGGTACCGAGGGGTGGCAGGTATGCCTCCGCTCGGACAATATCTACGGCCCTTACGAACATAAGGTCATCATGCAGGACGACAGCTCCTATCCGCCCAACGGACTGCACCAGGGAGGCATGGTGCAGCTGGAGAACGGCGACTGGTGGTTCATCATCATGCAGGACCGCGGCCCTATAGGGCGTGTGCCGTGTCTTGTTCCCGTTACGTGGGAGGATGGCTGGCCGATGCTTGGCGTTGGCGGACGCGATGTGGTGACATACCCCAAGCCCGATGTCGGGAAGAGGGCGCAGCCACTGTCGGCGCCGGCCACGTCGGACGAGTTCGACGGCAAGCGCCTGGGGCTGCAGTGGCAGTGGAACCACAATCCCGACCCGGCGCGGTGGTCGCTCTCGGAGCGGCGCGGGTACATGCGCCTGCGCGCGTCTCGGGCCGACGACCTGACGACGGCGCGCAATACGCTGACGCAGCGTGTGCAGGGCCCCTCGTGCGAGGGCTCGGTCGTGATGGAGGTGTCGGGCCTCGAGGATGGCAACGTGGCCGGTTTCGGTATCTTCGAATTCCCCTATGCCTATGTCTGCGTGCGGCAGGAGGCGGGCGAGCGCCGCATAGTGATGTGCAACGATGGCGATGAGCGTACTGTGGGCTCGCTGGAGGGCGACAGGCTGTGGGTCAGGGTACGCGTCACGGACCGCGATTTCAGGGCGATGTTCTATTACAGCCTCGACGGGCGCGAGTACCACCCGGCGGGAGAGTTGGATATGGGCCTGGGGCTGCCATGGACGGCAAACAGGTTCGCGTTGTTTAATTTCAGTACCACGGATGGTGGCGTCGGCGGATATGCCGACTTCGACTGGTTCCGTTTTACCGGCAAATAGCGTGTTATGAGGATGATGAGGTGTTTCAGGGTGACGCTTGCGGCGATGCTGGCCGCATGTGCCGCGGTGTGTGCGGCGAAAGAGCCGTCGCGTGTCGAGTTGAACATGAATGGCGATTGGGCCTTTTACCGCGGTGATACGGCCGGCGGTGCCGATCCGGCGGTGTCGGCCGCGGAGTGGATACCCGTGGTGCTGCCGCACGTGATGCAGCTCGAGCGGAAACATTGCGGCGGTGATGTCATCTACGACGGCGTGGGCTGGTACCGCCGCTATTTCGTGCTGCCGCAGTCGTACCGTGACAAACGTGTGGTGGTGTCGTTCGAGGGTGTCATGACCTCCTGCGAGCTGTATCTGAACGGCGAGAAGGTTGCCGAGCACCATGGCGGCTATGTGGGCTTCACGGCCGACATATCCGACCGCATCGACTGGCATGGCACCAACATGCTGGCGCTGCGTGTCTCGGCAGAATACGACCCGCTGACGCCTCCGGGCAAGCCGCAGGAACGTCTCGACTTCTATTATTACAGCGGCATCTACCGCGATGCTAAGATGGTCATCACCGACCGTCTGCACATTACCGATGAGCTGGAGGAGGAGAAGGTCGCCGGCGGCGGTATCTTCGTCACATATCCCGAGGTGGGGCGCGACAGGGCCGTGGTGGCCGTGCGCACCGACCTCAGGAACGGCCATGCGCAGGATCGCCGCGGCGTGCTGCACACGGTGCTGAAGGATGCCCGCGGGCGCGCGGTGGCGGAGGCGGAGAGCCCCTTCACGCTTGGCAGCGGCCGTACGTGCACGCTCGAGCAGCGGCTGACGGTCGACAACCCGTTGTTGTGGCATCCATACGATCCCAATCTTTATACGCTCGAGTGCCGTGTCGAAGCCGGCGGCCGCCAGGTCGACACCCGTACCGAGACCATTGGCATCCGCACCATACGATATGACCGCGACGGGGGCTTTTTCATCAACGGCGAGCATCTCTATCTTGTGGGCGCCAACCGCCACCAGTCATTCCCCTATGTGGGCGATGCCGCATCGAACTCGATGCAGGAGCGTGATGTCATCGACATGAAGCGCGGCGGATACAATGCCGTGCGTGCGGCCCACTATCCGCACGACCCGGCATTCCTCGATGCCTGCGACCGTTACGGGCTCATGGTGGTGGAGTGCATTCCCGGGTGGCAGTATTTCAGCGACGACCCCGTTTTTGCGGAGCGCCTGCGCGAGGCGGCACGCGGCATGATCCGCCGCGACCGCAACCATCCCTCGATAATATTGTGGGAGACGGCGCTCAACGAGACCTATTACCCGATCGGGGTGGTTAAGTCGATCTATGATATAGCGCATGCGGAGTATCCGGGCGATCAGATGTACACCGCGGGCGACTATTACAGCCACGAGGAGACGGAGCCCTATTACGACGTCTTCTACAAGCAGGTGGGACGCTTCCCGCAGGACGGCAACGTCATGACCAACAGCCTCGATGACCAGGTTGCCGTCAAGCCGCTGCTGACGCGCGAGTGGGGCGACGGCGTGGGCGAGAAGCCGCGTGTAAGGCTCTCCGAGAACGAGGAGGAGCAGATGCGCCAGTGCCGCGGCCGCTTCGACCAGCTTCGCGGCAACGGTTACTTCGACTGGTGCATGCTCGATGCCAACCCGCGCATGGGAGGCCATTTCCTGTGGAGCTACAACGACTACAACCGCGGTGCCGAGGAGGAGACCATGTTCTGCGGCGTGGTTGACGTCAACCGCTGGCCCAAGTCCAGCTACTACATGATGCAGAGCATGCGCCCGGCCGACGTCTCGCAGCGGGGCCTTTACGAGGGTCCGATGGTGCATGTGGCCTCGTTCAACTCGTCGGAGGAATACACGACCTCGACTACCGCCATCCCCGTCTTCTCGAACTGCGACCGTGTACGTCTCTACCGTAACGGCAAACTGGTCGGGGAGCGCACGCGCGAGGAGATGAAGCCGGAGTACGGCGCAACCATAGGCAAGGGCGGAAGCCCCATGTATACGTTCGATGCGGGCGGGTACGAGAGCGGCGAGCTGCGTGCCGAGGGACTGATCGGCGACCGTGTCGCGGCCGTGCACACGGTGCGTACGCCGGGGGCGCCTCACCATATCGAGGTCGTGGTGCCGCCGTATCCGGTCGATCCCGTTGCCGACGGCAGCGACATGATTCCCGTCTACTTCATGGTGTGCGACGCGGACGGCACATGGATCAACACCTCGCAGGCCGAGATCGAGATCACGGTATCGGGCGAGGGGCGTCTCATAGGCGACGGCATACGCCGCATAGGGGTCAATCCCCAGCAGGTGGAGGGCGGCATCGGCTTCGCCTTTGTGCGCACGACGCGCAAGGCGGGCAGGATATGTATCGAGGCGCGGTCGGCGGGTCTCGGGCCGGGACGGACGGTAGTGCGAAGCCGCCGGTTCTGCGGCAGCAGCCTTGCCGACGGCGGGCATGCCCCGTTCTCGGGCGACGAGGAGGATGGCGTGGTGGTCAAGCCCACGCGCTGGGACAGGGCCATTCTCGAGCGGCCGAAGGTGGCCGTGGCATCGGTGGAGGTGACGTCGGAGCAGGCGGGATATGCCAAATCGAACATTGTCGACGGCGACGATTTCAGCTGGTGGATAGCCGGCGGAGACACCTTCCCGCAGACGGTGACGCTGACGCTGGCGCAGGCTACGGATGTGGCGGCGTGCCGCATACGCCTGCAGAAGGACAGCTCGTCGTATGAATATCGGGTCGAATCGTCCGAGGACGGACTCTCGTGGCAGCCGTTGTACAGCCACAAGTGTACGGGATGGGATTTCAAGCCCGTACGCATAGACAAGAGAATGAAGTATTTCAGGGTGACGTTCGATGCCACGTCGGGCGGCCGCGCCGGCCTGGCCGAGATAACGCTGTACGAGTAGCCAGGCCGTTGCGGCGGGGGAAAGCGATTGCGGTCTGCGAAATTTTGTATACTTTTACCCTCTCTAACGAGGAATATCGTCATTTCGCAATATGAACAAGATCGCAATCACGGCCGCAAGGCATGCGCTGGGCGCTGCCGCAGCCATATTATCGTTTGTCGCAGTCTCGGCGCAGGAGCCTGCCGACTATGTCGACCCCTTCATCGGCACCAACGGCATGGGCCACACCTTCCCCGGGGCATGCGTCCCCTTCGGTGCGGTGCAGCTCAGCCCCGACACCGACACCATCCCCCACAACGTGGGCGGGCAGTATCAGAAACGCGCCTACGAGTATTGTGCGGGCTACCGCCACGGCGACAAGACCATCGTGGGCTTCAGCCACACCCACCTGAGCGGTACGGGCCACTCCGACCTGGGCGACATCCTTGTGATGCCCTCGACGGGAGAGGTAAGGCTCAACCCCGGCACGGCGGATGATCCCGACTGCGGCTACCGTTCGCGTTTCAGCCACGAGAGCGAGAGCGCCTCGCCGGGCTACTATGCCGTGACGCTCGACGACAGCGGCGTGCGTGCCGAGCTGACGGTGACCGCGCGTACGGGCGTGCACCGCTATACCTTCCCTGAGAATGCGGACGGACATGTGGTTCTGGACCTTGCGCACGGCATCTATAACTACGACGGCAAGGTCCTGTGGTCGACGCTGCGTGTCGAGAGCGACACTCTGATTACGGGTTACCGCATCACCAACGGCTGGGCGCGCACCAACTATACCTATTTTGCGATATCCTTCTCGCAGCCCGTTACCGACTACGGCTATGAGGATCGTGCACCGGTGCCGTATAACGGTTTCTGGCGCCGTTTCGATGTGAATAGCAACTTCCCCGAGATTGCGGGGCGCAAGGTGGCGGCCTACTTCCGCTTCGACACGCGCCGCGAGCAGGAGCTGGTGGTTAAGGTGGCGCTGTCGGCCGTGAGCGCCGAGGGCGCCGTGGCCAACCTTCGGGCCGAGGCTGCGGGTCGCAGCTTCGACGAGATTGCGGCGGCGGCGCGCAAGGCGTGGAACGACAATATGGGCCGGTTTGAGATCGAGGGCACGGAGGATCAGCGCACGATGTTCTACACGTCGCTCTACCATACGATGATCAACCCATCGGTATATATGGACGTCGACGGCTCGTACCGCGGTGTGGACCATAATATCCACCACGCCGACGGCTTCACCAACTATACGGTCTTCTCGCTGTGGGATACCTACCGTGCCGAGCACCCGTTCCTCAATCTCTTCTTCCCGCATCGCAACGCCGACATGGTGCGGTCGATGATCGCCCATTGCGACCAGAGCGTACACCACATGCTTCCCGTCTGGAGCCACATGGGCAACGAGAACTGGTGCATGAGCGGCTATCATGCCGTCTCGGTGCTTGCGGATGCCGTTGCGGCGGGTAACTTCACACACGTGCGCACGGCTCTGGATGCCATGCTTAGCACCTCGACGGTGCCCTATTACGAGGGTGTTGCCGACTATATGACGCTGGGTTACGTACCTTTGGAGCGCAGTGCCACGGCCGCCTCGACGACACTCGAATATTCGTACGACGACTGGGCCATATACCGCACGGCGCTGGCCGCGGGCGACAACGCGACAGCGGAGCGTTACCGCCGGCGTGCGCTCAACTACCGCAACATCTTCGACCGCGAGACGGGATTCGCCCGCCCGCGATATGCCGACGGCAGCTTCAAGGCCGACTTCGACCCGCTGCAGACCTACGGCGAGGGCTTCATCGAGGGCAACTCGTGGAACTTCTCGTTCCATGCTCCGCACGACGTGTGCGGACTGGTGGCGTTGATGGGCGGCGACCGCGCCTTCACCGCGCGCCTCGACTCGCTCTTCTCGATGCACCTGCCCGAGCGCTACTACGAACATAACGAGGATATCACGGCCGACTGCCTTCTGGGCGGATACGTCCACGGCAACGAGCCGAGCCACCATGTGCCCTACCTCTATGCGTGGACGTCGCAGCCGTGGAAGACACAGTATTGGGTACGCGAGATCCTCGACCGCATGTATCGCAACGATATCGACGGCCTGAGCGGCAACGACGACTGCGGCCAGATGTCGGCATGGTACATCTTCTCCGTCATGGGCTTCTACCCCGTCTGCCCGGGCAGCGGCGAGTATGTTCTGGGCGCGCCATACCTTCCCTATCTGAAGGTGTCGCTCCCGAACGGACGTACGCTTGAGATACGTGCCGAGGGTGTGGACGACGACCATCGCTACGTGCGCGAGATGAAGGTCAACGGCGAGCGGTGGACGAAGAACTACGTCACCGTCGATGACATCATGCAGGGCGGCGTGTGGGAGTTCCGCATGTCGTCGACGCCCGACCGCCGCCGCGGCACTAAGCCCGAGGCCCGTCCCTATTCGCTTACTGAAGGTCTGGACGATGCGCCCGCGACGAAGTGAGGGAGGCGCGGCCGTTAAAAGAGTGATAACGATATTGAAGAGAAGAAAAATATGAGAAGGATTGTGATTACCGTAGCGGCGGCGCTTGTGACGGCGGCCGTTGCGGGGGCGTGCGCGGGATCGCGCCACGCCGAGAGCCGTGCCGATAGGGCGTGGCTGAAATATGATTCGGGCGAGGTGATCTTCGAGGACAAGGCCCCCGATACGGAGGGGTCGCGCATCTACCGCCACATAATCCCCGACCCCGAGGCCTATATCCGCGAGCAGGCATGTACCGTGCTGGCGACGCTGTACGACTCGCCGAAGGACCGCATCACGCCTGTGCGCCGCATACACTACACGCTGGAGGACATCGACGGCATCTCGGCCAAGGGAGGGTCGGACGGCGACATCTCGATCTTCTACAGCACGCGCCACATCGAGCGCTCCTACGGCGAGCAGCGTGACACGGCGCGCCTTATGTTCGAGACGCGCGGCGTGCTGCTGCACGAGCTTACGCACGCCTACCAGCTCGAGCCGCAGGGCATAGGCACCTACGGCACGAACCGCACCTTCTGGGCCTTCATCGAGGGCATGGCCGACGCCGTGCGCGTAGCCAACGGCGGCTTCGGCCCCGACGGACGTCCCCGCGGCGGCAACTATATGGACGGCTACCGCACCACGGGATACTTCCTCGTATGGCTGCGCGACAACAAGGATCCCGAGTTCCTTCGCAAGTTCAACCGCAGTGCTCTGGAGGTTGTGCCATGGTCGTTCGACGGCGCCGTGAAGCATATCCTCGGCGAGCAGTACGATATCGACTCTCTGTGGCACGAGTATCAGGTTGCCGTGGGCGACATCATGGAGTAGGGAGAAATATTCTGACAACGATGCGGGCGGCAGTCACCATAAATGATTGCCGCCCGTACTGTTTTTTGTGTTTAAGCCTCGAATGTGTTGCCTTTATGTGTATCCGTATTCTCCTCTCCGTCGAAGTCGCGTCCGGCGGGACGCTGGTAGAGCCTCAGCCCGAAGCGCGGGAGGATGGAGATCAGGTGGTCGAACAGGTCGTTCTGCACAGCCTCGTATTCGGGCCATACGGTGGTTGCGGTGAAACAGTATATCTCGACGGGCAGGCCCTCGGCCGTAGGCTGCAGCAGCCGCACCATCTGCATCAGATCGGGGTTTATGTCTGAGCGCATGCGTATGTGGCGGGCGGCGTAGTCGATCAGAAGGCGCAGGTTCGAGATCTGCTCCCCGGCTGCGGCCTCCGCCGAGGCCAGACCCTCGGCGGCGAGCCGCGCGACGGCATCGTGCGGCATGACGGTTATGGTGTTGACGTCGATGGGCAGCGAGCGCTTGATGCGGCGGCCGCCGCTCTCGCGCATCGCCCTCCAGTTCTGGAACGAGTCGCTCACAAGGGCGTAGGGCGGGATCGTAGTGACGGTCTTGTCGAAGTTCTGTATCTTGACCGTCGTGAGCGTCACCTCTGTTACGTATCCGTCGGCGCCGTATTTGCTCATGGTGATCCAGTCGCCCGGGCGGAGCATGTCGTTTGCCGAGAGCTGCACGCCCGCAACAAGCCCGAGGATCGTATCCTTGAATATGAGCATCAGTATGGCGGCCGAGGCTCCCAGACCCGTGAGTATGGCCGAGGCGTCCTTGTCGATGAGTATGCTGATAATGATGATTATGCCGACGGCGGCGGCGATGAGGTTGACCATCTGGTAGACACCCTTCAGCGGACGGTTGCGCAGCGTCTCGTGCTCCGAGGAGATGTTTTGCAGCGTATCGAGCAGTGCGTGTATGAACAGCAGCACCACGACGGTGAGATATATCAGGCACGCCTTGTGCAGCACGTTGAGCAGCAGCGGGTTCTCGGCGAAGGCCATCGGCAGCAGGGCATACCATATTACGGGCGGTATGAGTCGTGCGAGGGCGTGCAGCACGCCGGGGCTGAGCAGGCGGTCGTCCCACTCGGTGCGGGTCTGGCTGACGAGGGCGCGCAGGGCCGGTGTGACGGCCATGCGGAAGAACTTGACGGCAAGGGCCGATATGATGGCTATGATGACAAGTATGGCGGCTGTAAAGAGCGGCCCGACGGCGGCGTCGCCAAGACCTATGCGGGCAACGATATGAGCTATGGCCACTTTCAGATATTCCATGTTCCGGTATGTTTTGAGCGGGCGGTGTTGCCCCTTGATGCAAAGATAACCTTTTTGGGACAAATGCGCTGCCATGCTGCCCCGAAGAGACAAAAAAATCGGTCTTCACCCCGCGGGATGAAGACCGATGTGAGGTTATGCGAGCGATTCGCAGCCCACCCTTACCAGATAATGACGCGCTCCGACTCGGGACGGTACATGGCGCCGTCGGTGATGTTGAAGGCCTTGAAGAAGGTGTCGATATTGCTGAGCGTGGCGTTGACGCGGTTGCGGCCCAGCGAGTGTACGTCGAGCTTTGTCAGACGCGCCGCCTCCTCGTCGCGTATGTTCTGGCCCCAGATTGCGGCGTACGAGAGATAGAAACGCTGGTCGGCGGTGAAGCCGTCGACAGGCGCGGGCTCCGTGTTGCCGAGGGCGTTGTGCAGGGCGGTGTAGGCTACGCGCAGACCTCCCTGATCGGCTATGTTCTCACCGAGTGTAAGGGCGCCGTCGGCCATGACTGCGGGCTGTCCGTCCTTTGCGGGGAGCACCTCGATCTTGTTGAACTGCTCGACCAGAATGTCGGTCTTGGCCTTGAATGCCACGGCATCCTCCTCGGCCCACCAGTTGTTCATGTTGCCGTCCTTGTCGAACTGGCGGCCCTGATCGTCGAATCCGTGTGTCATCTCGTGTCCTATGACTACGCCGATGGCTCCGTAGTTGACGGCATCGTCAGCAGCGGGATTATAGAACGGGGGCTGGAGTATGGCGGCCGGGAAGCAGATCTCGTTGGTGGTGGGGTTGTAGTATGCGTTTACGGTCTGCGGGGTCATGAACCACTCGTCGCGGTCGACCTCGGTGCCCAGCTTCGAGATGTTGTCGCGGGTGTACCATGCCGATGCGCGCTTGAGGTTCTCCCAATAGGTGAGGGCGGGATCGATCTCCAGCGACGAGTAGTCCTTCCACTTGTCGGGGTAGCCGATCTTGACGGTGAAGGTTGCGAGCTTCTCCTGAGCCTTGGCCTTGGTTGCGTCGCTCATCCAGTCGAGGGCGTCGATATGCTGCGAGAGGGCGGTCTGCAGGTTCTTTACCATCTGCATCATACGCTGCTTGTCGCTCTCGGGGAAGTACTTCGAGACGTAGATCTCGCCCACGGCCTCGCCCAGCAATCCGTTGGGCACGCTCATGGCTCGCTTCCAGCGGGGGCGCATCTCCTGCTGGCCCGACATCTGACGGCCGAAGAACTCGAAGTAGGCGGCGTAGATGTCGTCGCTAAGATAAGGGGCTGCGCTTGCGAGGTAGTTCGCCGCAAGATATGTGCGCAGCGTCTCGATGGGCTCCGTCTTGACGAGCTGGTTGACGGCGTCGAGCGTCTCGGGCTGGCCGACGATGATGGTGTCGAAGTCACCTATGCCCATACCTTCGAAGTATGCCGTCCAGTCGATGGCGTCGTAACGCTTTGTGAAGTCGGCCTTCGACATGGGGTTGTAGTTGGCGGCGATGTCACGCAGCTCGACGTTCGAGCGGAACTTCTCGGCCATCTTGGTCTCGAAGGCGACGACGGCGGCAGCCTTCTCGGCGGGGTTCTCCATGCCGTAGAGGGTGAATGCCTTTGTGAGCCATGCGGTGTAACCCTCGCGCAGGGCGGCGTTCTCCTCGTCGAGGTAGTAGTCGCGGTTGCCCATGCCGAGACCCGACTGCTGGATGTAGAGTGCGTTGAGGTTGCTGTTCATCAGGTCGGCGCTCACGCCCACGCCGAAGAGCGGGTTGCCCGCCTGCATGTGGATCTGGGCCACGATCTGCGAGAGCTGTTTGGCGTCGGCTACGGCCATGATGGCCTCCATGTCCTCCTTGACGGGGGCGAGGCCCTCGCTGTTCAGACGTGTCGAGTCGAGGCCCATGGTGTAGAGGTCGGCGATCTTTTGCTCGACGCTCCCCTTTTCGGCCGTCGACTTGGTCATCTGCGAGAAGAGCTCGTTGATGCGCACCTCGTTGTTCTCGCGCAGGACGTCAAAGGCGCCGTAACGCGCAAATTCGGGTTTGAGCGGGTTTTTCTTCTGCCATCCGCCCGTGGCGTATTGATAGAAATCCTCATTGGGGGCTATCGACGTGTCGAAGTTCGACGGATCGATTGCCGGAACCGAGGCTTGCTTCTGTTGGCTGCATGCGGTCATAAGAGCAATCATTGAAATGAATAAAACGTTTTTTTTCATCTTCGTTCTTCAGTTATTGTATCGTTTGTATCTTCATGGTCTGCGCGGATGCGCGCATTGTCCTTATTGCCGCAGTGCGAGCATCTTGGGACATGGTGCGGATCGCGTTTACGAGGGCAAAGGTAATGCAAAAACGCATACGATATACTTTTTATTTTGCGCTCCGTTTCGCCTTGAGCTATGCGGGGAGGTGTTTGTGCAATTTCATATTATTTTTTTGCCGCCTCGATTCGTTTTTTTGTTCGCATATTCGTATCTTCGTATAAAACCTATCAAAAACATACTGCTATGAAAAAATCTTAATTATTGCATTGGTGGCGTTTTATGCTGTGGCAGTAGGCTTTTCTGCTGTTTATGAAGTCAGGGCATCGCAATCTTTCGTTGGATCGGGAGGTTTTGATGGCCCAGATCCTCCGGGTTTTGATATTCTGACTATGCCTTGTCCAAATTGTGGGGTCTCTGGTAAGCTGGTTAAAACAAATTATGATAACAAGCCCGGGGAATATTATACATGCTTGAATTGTATGTTTTTATTCCAAGTAATACGTGATTAAATTAGGAATGATGAGAAAAGTAGTTCTTTTTATTTCAGCTTTGCTTGTCGGGGCAGCAGCTTCGGCACAGGGTATTACGATTGTGCCCATAGGCACAGCGTCGGAAACGGCATCGAGCATAGACCTGAAGTTCGATCCCGATGATATGGGCCGTGTCAAAGGTGTGGTTACCGACGACAAGGGCAATCCCGTTGCCGATGCCGTGGTGACGATGACCAATGACCGTCTTATCTTCGGCGGTCAGAGCAAGAAACAGGGGAATTTCAGTGTAGGAAGCTATTTCGGCGTATATACCCTTGAGGTGTCGTCACCCGGCTACGTCAAGTACAAGGCCGAGGTCGACATAGGCAAGGGCGAAGTCAAGACCGTGGACGTGAAGCTGACACCTCTGGATGGCAAGCCCGTGGCTGCGGCCGGCGGTAATGGCTTTACCTGCAAGAGTATGAGCTACTTTATGCGGGTGGCATCGAAGCATCCAGCCTACGAGGGCAAGACGTTGGCCGACATTTTGGCCGACGCTCCGGCGGTGGATATGGACGGCGGCGAATTGAAGGTGATGCAGGACGGCAACGTACAGGTATATATCGACAACAAGCCGCTGCTTGTGCCGTTCGATGTCATGGTACGCTATTTCGGCAGCGTGGCCGCCTCGGATGTAAAGATGGTGCGTGTGGTTGCAGGTGCGGCGGATACGCCGTCGATGCTCTACATAACAACCGCGCAATAATCGGTGTGACGGGCTGTCTCTGTTGTCGGCAGGTCTAAAAGAAAAGGGTTCGACCTTGCGGTCGAACCCTCTCTTTATGCGTTCCCGTAGCGGGATTACTTGCGGATTGCAGCTACACCGGGCAGCTCCTTGCCCTCCATGTACTCGAGCAGAGCGCCGCCACCCGTAGATACATACGATACCTTGTCGGCCAGACCGAACTTGTTGATGCAGGCAACCGAGTCGCCGCCGCCGATGAGCGAGAAGGCGCCGTTTGCGGTAGCCTCGGCTATGGCCTCGGCCACGGCACGCGAGCCGGTAGCGAACTTGTCGATCTCGAATACGCCCACGGGGCCGTTCCAGAGGATGGTCTTGCAGCCGAGGATCTCCTCACGGAAGAGCTTCTTGCCCTGCTCGCCGATGTCGACACCCTCCCAGTTGTCGGGGATGTTGTCGGCAGGAGCCTCGGCGGTGTTGGCGTCGGCCGAGAATGCGTCGGCTATAAGAGCGTCGGGCGAGGTTACGATCTTGATACCCTTCTCCTCGGCCTTCTTCAGGATCTCGAGGGCTACGGGGTACATGTCGGGCTCGCAGATCGAGTTGCCGACCTTGCCGCCCTGAGCGCCGGCGAAGGTGTAGGTCATACCGCCGCCGATGATGATCTTGTCGCACTTCTCCATCAGCTTCTCGATGATGGTGATCTTGGTCGAGACCTTCGAGCCGCCGACGATGGCTACGAACGGACGCTGCGGGTTCTGCATGACGCCGTCGATGGCCTTGAGCTCGTTCTCCATCACATATCCGAACATCTTGTCGTGGGGGAAGTAGTCGGCGATGAGTGCCGTCGAGGCGTGGGCGCGGTGAGCCGTACCGAAGGCGTCGTTGATGTAGCAGTCGGCATACGAAGCCAGCTTCTTGACGAACTCCTTCTGCGGGCCCTCCTTCAGAGCCTTCTTTGCGGCCTTCTTCTCCTCGTCGGTGGCGTCCTCGGCCAGACCGCGGGGCTTGCCCTCCTCCTCGGCGTAGAAACGCAGGTTCTCGAGCAGCATCACCTCGCCGGGCTTGAGGTTCTTGGCCATTTCGGCGGCCTTCTCACCCATGCAGTCGCCCGCGAAGAGGATCTTCTGACCCAGACGCGCCTCGATGGCGGGCACGATCTGCTCGAGCGAGAACTTGGGATCGGGATTCTTCTTGGGACGTCCCAGATGAGACATGAGTATTACGGCACCGCCCTTCTCCAGAACCTTCTTGATGGTGGGGATGGCGGCACGGATGCGGGTGTCGTCGGTTACATGGCCTTCGCCGTCGAGGGGCACGTTGAAATCCACACGGATTATGGCACGCTTGCCCTTGAAATCGTAATTGTCGATTGCAAACATAACTTTAAAGTTTTATTCGTTTGACTACTGTCTTATATTTTGTTCGTTGTCTCTTTTGCGTCTGGATGGCTGCCGGGCGCGCTGTCCGGACACAATCATGCCATCGCGGCAAAGATACTCAAAAAAATCTTTTTTCCGAGGTCTCGGATTGCGGTATCGCACCCTTTTTTATGAAAAGTTTCGCCGCGCGGCCGACGCTGTGCCAAAAATACGGCACACGGCATGCCGTGTGTGGCGTCGGGGAGGATGTCGGGCGGGTGCGTTCGCCACATAATAGGTCCGTTGGCGTCGCGGAGGGAGGCATTCGCAACCTTCGGGCGCCACAGACCACATAAATTTTGCCGATACGATTTTACGGGCGATATTTACCCGCGGAAAATCCCCATATCATGCTTTGCCCATCGCCACGTGCGGCAGGTAACAGTGTGGCAAGAACCGTGCTGGACGCCGCGTGATGGAGGGCGTGATGCCGCGGCGGCGGATGAGGCGGATAATGCGCATTTGCCCGCGCAATGGAATGGAAACTCTGTGTGGAACAATATAATATGGTACTCTCTCACGGCCGTGCCCCTGTGACACGGCCGTTTTTATGGCCGTAACGGGTCGCCGGGGAATGTCCGATGCAAGATTTTTTGCTTTTTTGCCCGTTATTTGCTACCTTTGTGTGTCAAAAAAGGGGCCGAGGGGCCGAATATATTTGGTTTTTAACTTATTAGGGGTATTTATGGATGATGGTCACCACTCCTCGCATAGCGGCAGTGTCGTATCTGAATACGATACCATTCATCTATGGTATCCAGCACGAAGGTAGCCTTCGCGCCGATCTTCTGCTTGCGCCTCCCGCAGGGTGTGTGGACAACTACGCCGAGGGTCGCGCCGACATAGCCCTTATCCCCGCCGCGGCCGTGCCGCAGATGAAATCCACGAACATCATTACCGACTACTGTGTCGGAGCCTCGGGCCCCGTGCGCACCGTCGTTGTCATGTCGAACAGCCCCATCGAGCGCGTGCGCCGCATCTTCCTCGATGCCCACTCGCGCACGTCGGTGCAGCTGACGGGATATCTTGCGGCCAAGAAGTGGAACATCGCGCCCGAGTGGTGGACGCTCTCCGACTATTCGCTGGTGGCGGAGGCGCGCATCGACGACGCCTTCCTGCTTATCGGCGACAAGGTCTTCGACCACGAGGGGCTGTTCGCCTATACGTACGATCTGGCCGAGGAGTGGAAGACGCTGACGGGGCTGCCCTTTGCCTTCGCGCTGTGGGTTGCGCGCAAGGGTACCTCCTATGAGCTTATCGACGCACTGGAGCGGTCGCTCACGCTGGGCGTGGAGTCCATCTACGAGGCTATCGTCGAGAACGGCTTCGACCGCAAGCCCTACGATGCCTACGACTATCTGACACACAACATCGACTTCATATTCAATGCCGAGAAACACGCGGCGCTGCAAAAGTTCTGGAATTCGGGCATACGCATAACGCCCCGATCCAACCCGGGTTGAAGGGGGTGACCGCCTCTGCGACGGTTGCTCACGGCCGCGGTTGAGATGTATCTGCCTGCCGCAGCCTCCGACCAACAAGGAGTTCAACCCGTAAACCTTAGCAGCAATGATTACCATATACCTCAAGCAGTACAACAAAATCATCCGCAACGCCGAGCCCGAGCTTCTGGACAATCTGGGTTATGACGACATTCTGTGGATCGATCTTATGGCGCCCTCGATCAAGGAGCAGAAGGCCGTCGAGAACTTCATGGAGGAGAGCCTCCAGACCAAACAGCAGGTCGAGGAGATCGAGTCGACATCGAAGTACTCCGAGACCGAGAACTCGATCATCTCCAACACCAATTTCTTCCTTCCGGCGGGCGATACCTTCACCGTTGAGCCCGTGTCGTTCATCATCTCGAACGAGGGCGTGCTGGTGTCGGTGCGCAACTCGGAGTCTCGCACCTTCCGCGAGACGGAGAAACGCCTTCAGATGAACTACCGCAGCTACTCGACCGGCTACCATATCTTCATCACGCTGCTGGAGGTGCGTATCGACTTCGATGCCGACCTTGTGGAGTTCGTCTCGAAGCAGGTTGCGGCGCTGAGCAAGGCCATCAATACCGAGGATTCGATCGACAAGGCCGTCATACACCGCATCAACGCCTTGCAGGAGAATACGATGGTGTTGCGTGAGAATATCTTCGACCGCCAGCGCATCTTGTCCAATATCCTCAAGAGCGAACGCTTCCCGAACGATGTCTACCCGCGTCTGCAGCTCATGCTCAAGGATGTCAACTCGCTTATCAACCATGCGGACTTCAGCTTCCAGCGTCTGGACTACATACAGGATTCGGCTCTGGGCCTGATCAATATCGAACAGAACGAGATCGTCAAGATCTTCTCCATTGCGGCCGTCATCTTTCTGCCTGCGACGCTCATAGCGAGCATCTACGGCATGAACTTCAAGGCCATACCCGAGTTGGAGTGGGTGTGGGAGGTGAACGGGCACGTCATCCCCGTGGGATACATCTTCGCGCTCTTCCTGATGATCTTCATCTCGTGCTTCACCTTCTGGTTCTTCAAGTTCAAGAAGTGGCTCTAATTACGCGGGGGGGGGCTCTTGGGGGCGGCTCTTGGGATATGTGATGATGTACGATACGGTAATGGAGTGACGCTGCGGCGGGGGCTTCGTAATCCGGAAAATATATTTGCGCGGTGACGGCCGCGCAATTTTTTTGCGGCGGCCGCAGAGATGCGTCGATGCGGGCGGCAGAGCCCCGAAAGAGGTGTTCATATTGTGATTTTTTATGGTTATATTTGCAATAATAAAATTGCAGGCTGCGTTATATAAGGTACATAAGTTGCAAAAACGGCAGTATGCGCCGTATGCGGCGGCAGCGGCATAAAGGAGGAAAAACCGTTAAAAAAGATATAAAGATATTACACACGCTATCGGGCCGGCCTTCTGGGGCGGCGTACCGACGCAAAAAGTAAAAAAGACGTATGAGTGAAGTAATCAACATCAAGGAACTCAACGAACGCATCGAACGCGAGAGCGTCTTTGTGGACACGCTCCGCGCGGAGATGGGAAAGGTTATTGTCGGTCAGAGCCATCTGATCGACACGCTTTTGATAGGGCTTCTGTCGAACGGCCACATTCTTCTGGAGGGTGTGCCGGGTCTGGCCAAGACGTTGGCCATCACGACGCTGGCGAAGGCCGTGGATGCCGACTTCGCACGTATACAGTTCACGCCCGACCTGCTGCCTGCGGACCTTATCGGTACGCTGATCTACTCGCAGAAGACCGAGGAGTTCATCGTGCGCAAGGGTCCCGTTTTCGCCAACTTCGTGCTGGCGGATGAGATCAACCGATCGCCGGCGAAGGTGCAGAGTGCGCTTCTGGAGGCGATGCAGGAGCGTCAGGTGACCATCGGCGAGGAGACCTACCGGCTGCCGGAGCCGTTCCTTGTGATGGCGACGCAGAACCCGCTGGAGCAGGAGGGAACCTATCCTCTGCCGGAGGCGCAGGTGGACCGTTTCATGCTGAAGGTGAAGATCTCCTACCCGAAGAAGGAGGAGGAGCGCGAGATCGTGCGCATGAACCTCACGGGCGGGGCGATGAAGAAGGTGTCGAAGGTTATCACGCCGGAGGATATCGTCAAGGCGCGTTCGGTTGTGGAGGATGTCTATATGGACGAGAAGATCGAGAAGTATATCGTCGACATCATCTTCGCCACGCGCGAGCCTGCCGAGTACAGCCTTGAGAAGCTGCAGCCGCTGATCGCCTATGGCGGGTCGCCGCGTGCGAGCATCTCGCTGGCCAAGGCGGCGCGTGCGTATGCGTTCATCCGCCGCCGCGGTTACGTCATTCCGGAGGATGTGCGAGCCGTCTGCCACGACGTTCTGCGCCACCGTATAGGCCTTACCTACGAGGCCGAGGCCGAGAACATCTCGTCGGAGCAGATCATAACCGAGATATTGAACAACGTGATAGTGCCTTAGTGCCATGCAGGAGAACGAGAACGATATCCTCAAGCGGGTCCGCAAGATCGAGATCAAGACTCGCGGCCTGTCGAACGAGATCTTCGCCGGAAAGTACCACACGGCTTTCCGCGGGCGGGGAATGTCGTTTTCCGAGGTGCGCGAGTACCGTGCGGGCGACGATGTGCGCGACATCGACTGGAATGTTACGGCGCGCTCGACCAAGCCCCACATCAAGATCTATGAGGAGGAGCGCGAGCTGACGATGATGCTTCTGATCGACGTGAGCGGGTCGCGCATGTTCGGTACGGGCGAGCGCCTGAAGAAGAGCGTGATAACCGAGATCGCGGCGGTGCTGGCCTTCTCGGCCTCGCAGAACAACGACAAGGTGGGCTGTATCTTCTTTTCGGACCGTGTGGAGAAGTTCATCCCCCCGAAGAAGGGTCGCAGCCATATCCTGATGATCATACGCGAGTTGGTGAAGTTCCGTCCCGAGTCTCAGGGTACGGCCATCGCGGAGGCTGTGCGATACCTCACCAATGTCAACAAGAAACACTGTACGGCCTTTATCCTGTCGGACTTCATCGACTCGACGCGCGACCGCAACGCTCTGGACGACGCCCTGAAGATTGCGGGGGGCCGCCACGACATCGTGGGCATACGCGTATGGGACCGGCGTGAGGCCGAGATGCCGGATGTGGGCATTGTGGAGCTTCAGGATGCCGAGACGGGCGAGAAGCAGTGGGTCGACACCTCGTCGGCGCGCGTGCGCGAGCACTACGCCGAGAGCTGGCGTCAGCGCGACGAGGCCATCGGCGAGACGCTGCGCCGCAACCGTATCGATACGGCCGTGGTATCCACCTCGGGAGACTATGTGGTGGAATTGATTAAACTGTTCAAACAACGATGAGACATCCGTTTATAACGATACTTCTTGCCGCTCTGACGGTGACGTCGTTTGTGGCCGGGGCCGACACGTTGCCCGACCCCGGGGTGGACGACGACGCGCCCGTAGTCCGCGGCAGCGTCGAGCCCGACTCGATCGGCATAGGCGACCGTTTCCTCTACTCGATAGAGGTGGACAAGGATCTTGTGCAGAGTGTCTTTTTCCCCTCGTTCGGGGGTGACGGCTCGGAGCCATATTCGCTCATCGAGGATATGCCGATCGATACGCTCTCGCGGGACGGCCGCCGCATGACCATCCGCAAGCGCTATCTTTTGGGGGCCTTCGAGGAGGGTATACACAACGTCCTGCCGCAGGTAATGTATGCCGACAAGAATATCGTCGACACGCTCTACGGCGCCGATACGCTGCATGTTCTGGTTACGACGTTCCAGATCGACTCCACGTCGCACTCGATCTTCGATATCAAGCCGCAGAAGACCCTCCCGTTCCGCATGGGCGAGATCACGGGATATATCAAGTGGGTTATCGTGGCGCTGCTGATTATCGCGGCACTGGTTTATGCCCTGCGCCGCGTGCTGGCGCACTACGGGCGGTCGCTGCGCGACATGTTCCGTCCGGCGCCGCCACAGCCGCCGCATGTGGTTGCCTTCGCCGCGCTGGAGAAGCTGCGCGGAGAGCGTCTCTGGCAGCAGGAGAAACACAAGCAATACTATTCGGCATTGACCGATATTCTCCGCACCTACCTTGTCGGGCAGTTCGGCATCGGGGCCATGGAGATGACCTCGGACGAGATCATCGAGGCGGTTCGCGGCATCGACGTCCCGCGCAAGAATGCGATGGATCTTACGGAGATTCTGCGTGAGGCCGATCTTGTGAAGTTTGCCAAGGCTACACCCGCCGCCGAGGAGAACGAGGCGGCCTACCGTGCCGTCTGGGACTTTGTCGAGCAGACGAAGCCCGCGGAGCCCGAACCCGAGCAGCCGGAAGCGGCCGCCGGTGGCAAGAGCGATGGCAAGACGGGGAATAAGAGCGATGTGAAGACGGGGGATAAGGCGGAAGGCAAGCCCGAAGGCAATAGCGGTGCGGCTGAGACTCCGGCTGCGGATGCGGGCGGGGAGCCGGATGCCGATACGTCGGACAGGAACGCAAAGCAGGCAGAGAAATGAAACGATATGTGAGATATATGTTATTGTCGCTTGCGGCGGTTGTCGGTCTCTCGGCGACGGCCGTGGCGCAGCGCATGCCCGAGCGGTCGTTGGTGCGCAAGGGCAACCGTCAGTTTGCGCGCGAGCGTTATGATCTGAGTGCCGACAGCTACAAGCAGGCGTTGGAGAGTGCTCCCGGGAACTTCGAGGCTACCTATAATCTGGGCAATACGATGGTCCGTACGGAGCAGTACGACAAGGCCGAGCAGCTGTTGACAGCGGCGGCGGCCGACTCGTTGCGCAGTGACGAGGAGCGTGCCGAGGCCTTTTACAATCTGGGCAATGCGCAGTTTGCGCAGAAGAAGCTAAAGGAGGCTCTGGCGAGCTACCGCCACTCTCTGGAATTGAATCCTGCCGACATGGAGGCCAAGTACAACTACGCCTATACGAAACGTCTTCTGGACGAGCAGCAGAATCAGGACCAGAACAAGGACCAGAATCAGAATCAGGACCAGAACCAAGACCAGAATCAGGATCAGAACCAGAACGGTGACGGACAGAATGACCGGAACAAGGATCAGAACGACCAGAACCAAGATCAGAACGGGGACGGGCAGAACGATCAGAACGGGCAGAACGATCAAAATCAGGATGACCAGAATAATCCGGACGGTCAGAATGACGGCGGTGATGATGGCAAGGATCAGAATGACAATGGGCGTTCGCGCAGCGGCATGAGCCGCCAGCAGCAGGAGCAGCTGCTGGATGCCATACAGGCACAGGAGGACAAGACGCAGGACAAGATCGACGAGAAGAAGAGGGGCGTCATTGTCAAGGGCCGCAAGAACTGGTAACGGGCCGTGTGCGGCCTGCGGCGGCCGCGTGCGGATGAAAGAGAAGATGTAAAACATGAGATTCGCAAATCCATATCTTTTATGGCTGTTGGTGCTTCTGGCGCCGATGATAGCCTACTATATCTATCGCACGCTGCAGGGCGGCGCGGCCATACGCATCTCGACGATCGAGGGGGTACGCCGCGCGCCGCGTACGCTGCGCTATTGGCTGCGGCATGCGCCCTTCGTGTTGCGGTGTGCGGCCTTTGTACTGTTGGTTGTGGCGCTGGCGCGCCCGCAGGATGTCGACGAGCAGCGTCGTTCGAGCGCCGAGGGTATCGATATCATGCTTGCGGTCGACGTCTCTGGTTCGATGCTGGCGCGCGACTTCAAGCCCGACCGCATCACGGCGGCCAAGGAGGTGGCGGGACGCTTCATCGCCGACCGCTACGGTGACCGTCTGGGATTGGTCGTATTTGCGGGCGAGGCCTTCACGCAGAGCCCCCTGACGACCGACCAGAGTACGTTGCAGACGATGCTTTCGCGCATACGCAGCGGCATCATCGAGGACGGTACGGCCATAGGCAACGGTCTGGCCACGGCGATCAACCGCCTGCGCGAGAGCGATGCCAAGAGCAAGGTTATAATCCTGCTCACGGACGGTGTGAACAACCGCGGCGAGATCGCGCCGCTGATGGCCGCCGATATCGCTGCCGACATGGGCATCAAGGTCTACACGATAGGTGTTGGCACGCGGGGCAAGGCCCCCTATCCGGTAGTGGACATGTTCGGCAACATGTCGTTTCAGCCGATGGATGTCGAGATCGACGAGAAGACTCTGGAGGGTATCGCCGAGCGTACGGGCGGCCGATATTTCCGCGCTACGGACAACGACAAGCTGCAGTCGATCTACGACGAGATAAACCAGCTCGAGAAGAGCAAGGTCGAGGTTACCGACTATACGGTCTACCACGAACGTTTTCTGGCATTGCTGCTGGCAGCGCTGGGTGTGCTGCTGCTCGAGTTCGTATTCAGTAACATAATACTTAAACGCATCCCCTGATATGTTCCGATTTGCAAACGTCGAACTGTTGTATCTGCTGATACTGGTTCCGGTGCTGGTGATAGTCTATCTGCTGGCGGTGGGTCGGCGCCGTCGTCTTGTGGCGCGTTTCGGTAATCCGGAGCTGCTGCGCGAGCTCATGCCCGACTTTTCACGCGGGCGCATACGTCTGAAGGCCGCACTCTTCATCGCGGCCTATATGCTTCTGGTCATCGCGGCGGCGCGGCCGCAGTTCGGTTCCAAACTGCGTGAGGAGCACTCGCGCGGCGTGGAGATGATGCTCGTTGTCGACGTCTCGAACTCGATGATGGCCGAGGACTTCGAACCCAACCGTCTGGAGCGTACGAAATATGCCATCGGCAAGCTCTTCGAGAGCTTGCAGCAGGAGCGTGTGGGTATGGTTGTCTTTGCGGGCGAGCCGAAGGTGCAGCTGCCCATAACATCCGATTACCGCATGGCTCAGGCCTTCGCCAAGCGTATCTCGCCCTCGCTGGTGAGCGAACAGGGTACGGCCATAGGGCGTGCTTTGGAGCAGGCCATGCTGTCGTTCTCGAGCCAGAGCGAGCAGAGCCGCGTAATCATACTCATAACCGATGGCGAGAACCATGAGGACGATGCCGTGGAGGCTGCGCGCAAGGCGGCCGAGCAGGGCATACGCATCTATACGATCGGTATAGGTACTCCCGAGGGTGCCCCGATACAGATCGGCGGCGAGTTTATCAAGGACGAGAACGGCGAGATGGTTGTCTCGAAGCTCAACGAGCAGATGCTCGAGCAGATAGCCTCGACGACGGGCGGCGCCTATGTCCGCGCCACCAAGCAGTCGATAGGTCTGGACGAGATCGTCAAGAGTATCGACGCTATGGAGAAGAGCGACCTTGCTACGGTGCGCTTCGAGGAGTACAACGAGCAGTATCAATATCCTCTGGCTGCGGCGCTGGTGCTGCTGGTGCTCGATGTCTTCATCCTCTCGCGCCGCAACCCGCGTCTGCGCCGCTTCAACATCTTCCGCGAGCACCGCACCGAGGAGCAGTAGGCAAGGGGCTTTCCCACAGGGTGGGGAGGAGACGTGATGTTGAGGTCTTGGCTGAATATAATGACCCGAGACGGCCTTCCGCGGAATATGAATGCGGTGGGAAGCCTGACGGAGACGTATTGGGGCCGACAGAGACATATTCACGCCGAGGGAACACATAATAAGGTCCGGAACTTAGGTTCCGGACTTTTTTCATGTCTGTTTTGCTCTTTTTCGTGCGAGGGGAGCGGCTGTGCGTGCCGCTTTTCGTAACTTTGGGTAATCATACCTAAATTACATCTTAAAACAGCTTCCCATGATTAAGAATCTACTTTTAACCCTTTTGTTCTCCGCGGCGGCCCTGTCGGCGGCTCCGATACACGCCACCGCTTCGGCGGCGAGTGCTCCGGCGATAGTACCCGCACCCTTGACGGCACGCTTCGACGGTACGGAGGCCATGCTGCCGCGCGAGGTTACGGTCGGCGTCGACGATGCGGCACTGAACCAGTCCTACCTGTTGTCGGTGTTGGAGGAGTGCGGCTTCGAGCCGCGTATCGTGAGCGGCCGCCGTGCCGACATACGTTTCGTTACGGACAAGGGCCTTGCGCGCGAAAACAACGAACGCTACGTCCTGCACCTTGACGGCCGCGGCATTACGGCTTCGGCGGGGACGACGGCGGGGCTTCTGAATGCTCTCCAGACGCTGCGGCAGGTTGTCGCGGCGGATGCCGAGGGTGTACGTTATGCGTGCGGAGAGGTGGACGACGCCCCGCGCTACCATTGGCGCGCATATATGCTCGACGAGAGCCGCCATTTTCAGGGTATGGATATGGTCAAGCGTCTGCTGGACGAGATGGCACGCCTGAAGATGAACGTCTTCCATTGGCATCTGGTCGATGATCCCGGGTGGCGTATCGAGATACGCAAATACCCGTTGCTTACCGAGATAGGGTCGAAGCGCGACTTTTCGCATCAGACGATTACGCCCGAGGAGTGGGATCGCCTCTATCCCGACCGCCGCAGCTACTATACTCAGCGCGAGATAGCGGAGGTTGTACGTTATGCCGCCGCCCGAGGCATTACGATCGTGCCCGAGATCGAGATGCCGGCACACGCTTCGGCCTCGATTGCGGCTTACCCGTGGCTGGGATCCACGTCACGTGTCGAGGGACACGGCGTCTGGGGCGACCTCTACCAGCTGGCCGACCCCAAGGTCGAGGAGTTCCTGCACGACGTGCTGGACGAGGTTGCGGCGCTCTTCCCTTCGCGCATAATCCATATCGGCGGCGACGAGGCGGGCTTTGCGCACTGGCAGAACTCGGCCGAGGTTACGGCCTTCATGCAGGAGCACAACCTCCCCACATGCTCCGACATGCAGCTCTGGGCCATAAACCGCATGTCGGCATACCTCGCCTCGAAGGGTGTGCGTATGATCGGCTGGAACGAGATCACGGGCGACAATATCCGCAACGAGGCCCACGTCGAGGCGAGCCGTTCGGAGCGTCTGGCCGATGGTGTTATCGTACAGTTCTGGGACGGCGATATCTCGCTTGTGAACAAGGCTATAGAGAAGGGTTACGATGTGGTCAATTCGAACCGCCTGTTCACATACCTCGACTATCCATACGAGGCGATCCCGCTCGAGAAGGCCTATTCGTTCGATCCGCGTCCCGAGGGGCTGAGCGACGAGGCGGCGGAGCGCATCCTCGGCACGGGGTGCCAGATGTGGGGCGAGCGCACGCCTACGCGCGAGCGTATATGGTACCAGACGCTGCCCCGCCTTGCGGCCTATGCCGAGTGCGGGTGGACATCGGCCGAGCGTAAGGATCTCGGGGATTTCCGCCGCCGCGTGGCGCCGTTGCAGCAGCTGTGGCTCGAGAAGGGATATATCGTCTCGCAGCCGGTATATTGACAGGCGGCCTTGTATGAAGAAATATCCCCGACGGGAATGTTCCTGTCGGGGATATTTTTATTGGTATATATAGTCTGCGCGAGTCATTGGCGGCCGCGAGGCTGTTAGTAGCTGCGGGCGAAGAGCACGCGGCGGTGCGAGGGCTTGCCGGTGTAGATGCAGCGTCCCTCCTCCTCTTCGGCATCGAGCGGAATGCAGCGTATTGTCGCCTTGGTGGCATCCTTGATGGCCACCTCGGTCTCGACGGTGCCGTCCCAGTGTGCCGAGATGAAACCGCCCTTGTTGTTGAGCGTGTCGATGAACTCGTCCCACGTATCGACGCGCGTGATCATCGACGAGCGGAAGTCATGCGCCTTGCGGTAGATGTTCTTCTGTATCTGGTCGAGCAGGTCGACTATGCGGTCTGCGAGGCCCTGCTGCGGCACGGTCTCCTTGGTGAGGGTGTCGCGGCGTGCCAGCTCGATGGTGCCGTTCTCCAGATCGCGCGGGCCGAGAGCCAGACGTACGGGCACGCCCTTGAGCTCATACTCGGCGAACTTGAAGCCCGAACGTACATTGTCGCGCGTGTCGACCTTGACGCTGATGCCGCGTGCGCGCAGGTCGGCGGCTATGGCCTCCATCTTCTCGGTCATGGTGGCGAGCTGCTCGGCGCCCTTGTATATGGGCACCATAGCCACCTGTATGGGTGCGAGCTTCGGCGGCAGTACCAGACCGTTGTTGTCCGAGTGTGCCATGATAAGGGCGCCCATAAGGCGTGTCGACACTCCCCACGATGTTGCCCACACATACTCCTGCTTGCCCTCGCGCGTGGTGTACGTGACGTCGAAAGCCTTGGCGAAGTTCTGCCCGAGGAAGTGCGACGTACCGCTCTGCAGGGCCTTTCCGTCCTGCATCAGGGCCTCGATCGTGAGCGTATCCTCGGCGCCGGCGAAACGCTCGTTGGGAGACTTGTGGCCCACGATGACGGGCAGCGCCATCCACTCCTCGGCGAAGGTCTTGTAGACGTTTATCATCTTCATGGCCTCGGCCTCGGCCTCCTCGCGCGTGGCGTGCGCCGTGTGTCCCTCCTGCCAGAGGAACTCGGCCGTACGCAGGAACAGACGCGTACGCATCTCCCAGCGTACGACATTCGCCCACTGGTTGCAGAGGATCGGCAGGTCGCGGTATGAGGTGATCCAGTTCTTGTATGTATTCCAGATGATGGTCTCCGAGGTGGGGCGTACGATGAGCTCCTCCTCGAGTTTGGCGTCGGGGTCAACAACCACGCCGTTACCGTTGGGGTCGTTCATCAGGCGGTAGTGCGTGACTACGGCGCACTCCTTGGCGAAGCCCTCGACATGGTGTGCCTCGCGCGAGAAGAACGATTTGGGAATGAAGAGCGGGAAGTATGCGTTCTGGTGCCCCGTCTCCTTGAACATGTTGTCCAACACGTGCTGCATCTTCTCCCAGATAGCGTATCCGTAGGGTTTGATTACCATGCACCCTCTTACGGCCGAGTTCTCGGCCAGACCGGCCTTGACCACAAGGTCGTTGTACCACTTCGAGTAGTTCTCCTCGACTTTGGTGAGATCTTTAAGCTCTACTGCCATATCCTTTAGCTGTTATAGTCGTAACGTTTTCGCAGACACAAAAAAAGGTTACTCGTGTCCGGATGACAAAAGTAACCATTTTTTGTGTAACGAGTGTCATTGCACCCCTATTTTCTTCACGCGGCCTTACGCGGCCTTTGCCGTGGCGATGCTCCGTATGAGGGGACCGGCCTGCGCCCGCACCCTAAAACTTGTATCCGAGGGTCAGGATGGCGTAGTGGCGCGTGTAGTCGGTCGAGTAGACGGGGCTTGCGGTATCCATCATGCCGGTTGCGGCGTCAAGAGCGTAGTAGAGGTAGTACGACGTATTCTTGGTGTCGAGATACTGGTATGCCAGATCTATCGTGAAGCCTCCGATGGCGAAGCCCACACCGGCCGAGTAGCAGGTTGTCTGATAGGTCAGCGGCGTGTTGTAGTACCACTCCTTGGGGTTGCGCAGCATCGAGTCGGCGAAGCCGTAGCCTGCGCGCAGCGCAACGTTGGGCAGGGGCTTGACCTCGGCACCCACACGCAGCGTGTTCGAACCCTTGAAGTTCGATGTGAACTCCGAGCGGTAGTCCTGCAGCGAGAGGTCGAATCCCGAGGGCAGATCCTTGGCGCGGATGCCGTTGTACCAGTCGCGCTCGTAGTCGACCGAGATGACGGCCATCTTGCCGAAGGTGTACGAGGCGCCGAACATCAGTCGCGTGGGCGACACGAAGTCCCACGTGTAGGGAGACACATCCTCGAGCGAGGGGGTGGTGTCGCCGCGGTCGTTGAAGTTCGATGCCATGTATGCCTGATACTTGCGGTTGAGGATATAGTATGTCGGCGTATGTATGGCCATGCCCAGACGCAGCCCGTCAGTCGGCCGCACGATGACTCCCAGCTTGAGGTTTATGCCCGTACCCGATACCTTGATCGCCTGATTGTAGTCCATCCACTGAGCGGGGTTCTGCAGCGGCGTGCCGTCACTTGCGACGGGGGGCTGGCCGTTGTAGAGGTAATCCTCTCCGTAGTATAGCTGGCGGCGCCAGTCTACATCCTGCGCGCCGAGCGTGGCACCCACGTAGACCAGATTGTCGATATTCATGCCGAACGAGAGGTCATACTCGCCGATCGAGCCACGGCTCTGCTCGTTCACCGTATGTCCGACGCCGGCGTTGACGCCGAGACGTCCGGCCGTAGTCCAGTAATCGCCATACTCGTCGGTGCCTACGTCAAGCAGGAAGGCGTTGTATGCCAGAATGCCGCCCCAGAAGTAGGCGTCGCCGTATCCGTAGTTGAGCGATCCGGTGTCCGAGGGGAACAGACGGCTCTGGCCCATCATGCGCGAGAAGGCGTCGGCTATCGATCGGTAGGGCGACGACGAGGGCGCGCTCGATGAGGAGTAACCGTAGTTGTAGTTGAAGTCGGCCACGCGGTTGTAGGCTATGCCGACGCTGAAGCTCACCACGTGTGTCGAGGCCCCCTCGTAGAGGTTCAGCACGGCACCCACGTTACTCATGGCTGCGCGCGTCAGGGAGTTGTCACCCCAGTCGGGGGCGCTGTTTTGCGAGCGCTGGAAGCTCAGCATGGGCGTTATCGATATATCGTTGTGGCGGTACATACCCAGACCCGCGGGGTTGATGCCTATCGAGGCGATGTCGCCGCCGAGCGAGGTGAAGGCCCCGGCCATACCCATCGAGCGGGCGGTGCCGAACCCGAAGTTCACCTGCGAGAGGGTGTACATGTCGTTCGACATCATGCCGTCGTGGTCCATCATCAGACCTCCGAACTTGTATTGTGCCGATGCCGTACCGGCCATTAGGAGCATGGCGGCCGCAAGGGCTGTTTTCATTACGCGTTTCATTGTCAAACTCTTTTGGGTCGTTATGATCCGTTAGGTTAAAAATCCCTTTACGGCCTCGTAGCCGCAAAGTGTATGCCGCATATCCCGATATTGGGGCGAACCGTCGGGACGCCGCCCGGCAGGATATCGTGTAGGTTGATCTCTGCTTTTCGAGGGCGTATCCCTCACTTGGCCAGCAGCGATATCCGCCTTTCGCTCCGTTAGCGTCCGCGTGAACCGCCGCCGCCACGAGAGCCGCCACCGCCGCCGATGCTTCCGCCACCGCCGCGGGTGCCGCCGCCCGAGAAGCCCGATCCGTATGAGCCGCCGCGGTTGGAGTTGAACGACGAGTTGTTGTTGAACGACGAATTGTTGTTGTTGCGGAACAGCGAATTGTCACGCTCGCGCGAGGTGTTGTTGTTTCGCAGCGACGAGTTGTTGTTTCGCAGCGACGAACTGTTGTTGCGGTCGAATGCGGAGTTCTGACGGTCGCGTATGGTCACCGTGCCGCGCCCGACAGATCCCGAACTGCGTCCCGGGTCGTTGTTGTTGAAGTTGAGCGTCTGGCCGCCGCGCGATCCGCGCGAACCGCCGTAGACATTGCCCGACGAGGGTGAACGGTAGGGTGTCGAGTATCCCGACCCGCGGTTTACGAACGATCCGCCCGTAGAGTTTCCGCGGCCGCCGAGCGTCGAGTTGTTGCGCGAGCCGTAGTAGTTGCCGCCGCGGTAGCGGTAGCCGTCATTCCATGCACCCACATGCGGGCCGCCCCAATGGCCGCCCCAATGCGGGCCGCCCCAGTGTCCGCCCCAGTGGGGACCCCAGCCCCAGTACGGGCCACCCCAGTGAGGATAGTACCACGGCGAATATATACCGCCCCAGCCCCACCAGAGGTCGTAGCCCCAGCGCCAGCCGTAGCAGATGTTCCAGTTCCAGTCCCACCACGAGTAGTGTGGATATCCCCACCACGAGTAGTACCACGGATCGTAGGTGCTCCAGCCGAAGTACCACGGCGAGTAGAGCGCTGCCGTAGCGTTCGTGGCGCCCCACGTGCCGAACATCGAGGTTATGTACTTGGGCTCCACCCACACTTCGTCACCCGAGACCATGACGTTGTAGAATGCCGGGTCGTATGCCGTGGCGAAGGTGTAGGCGCCGCTGTAACGCAGGTTATAGTAGCTCGAGGGCATGCGGTACGAGAGCGAGGTGAAGCCGCGCAGACGGCGCGCATAGGCGCTCTCGTAGGTGTCGGCCACGAAACTCTCGGGCTGGTCGTCCTCGAGGACTATGACGTGCGGAACTGCCGAGTCCGTCTGACCCGATGTATATTGTTTCTCGGCGGCGTCGGCCTGAGCCTCGGCCAGCATGGCCTCCCATTCGGCTTTGCGGGCCTCGGCCTCGGCCTGACGGGCTTCGGCTTCAGCCTTCTGCTTGTTTGCGATGGCCACCCTGTCGTGCGTAGCGTAGAGGTCGTCGAAACCGCTGCCCTTGGAACCGTAGTAGGCAGTGGTACATCCTGTTGCGGCGGCAGCCGCAAGGATCAGTGCCAATAATGCTTTCAAGTTCTTCATAGCGCACATAGGTTTATTGTTGTAAAAAACATATTTCCTCCTATACCCAAAACGTATTTTCGGGCATGTTTATTATGTGTGGCGGGCGGAACGTTTCGCTCGCCGCCGGCGGGCGCTGATGCCGGGGCCGGTGCACGGTCTCACACACCGTCACGTTATAATGCAAAAGTAGTCAATTTTATCGTGCGAAACTCAATATCCGAGCCATTTTTGGGATTAAAATCAAAAAAAGTCCTCCCACATGTTCCAACATAAAATAAAAGTTCTTATCTTTGCACACCGTTAAGCCGAGAGCCCTGCTGATTAGCCTTGCGGCAGTCGGGTTGGGGTGAACGGGAAACGCGGAGGCCGAAAGGCCGAAAGGTAAATGGACTGAAAGAGTCCGAACATATTGGAGAGATGCCGGAGTGGTCGATCGGGCCGCACTCGAAATGCGGTGTACGGGTAACTGTACCGGGGGTTCGAATCCCTCTCTCTCCGCAATAAAGGGTGTAAATCAAGCATTTGCGAGATTTACACCCTTTTTCACACCCTAAAATGTAAAGTTAGGCGTGTTTTTTGCAGAACTGAAGCCTTACTCTCTGCATGTAGTTTGTTATTTAGTAGGAAATAATATTTCCTCTTTTTCAAGTCCCCAGTCTTTGAATTTGAAGTTCCAGCGTTCCTCCATAAACTGTAACATAGATAATCCTCGCCCTATGATTTCTTTGGTTGTCCATTCTGCCCGTTTTGAAACTTCAATTTCACTATACGAGCCATTATAATATCCAATATCCTTTCCATCCTTGCTTTGCAAACATTTCTTTTTATCAAAATCATAATTTTGTAACTTAGAATTTTTTGAACGACTCAAAAGCAATAGATTTCCCAAAGAATTTAAGTATAGACGTTTTTCGGTTGGTTTAAGATTCCCGAAACGTTTTTTCCAATAAATATCAGTTGCGGACTGAGGGTATATATGTTCAATAGTCTCCTCCTTCTTTCTCTTATTAAAATCTTCCCATGTGACTTTTGTATTTGCGTTATCTTGTAAGTACAATTCATATTCATAAAGAAAATATCTTAATCCGCTCCATGAATAAAAGCCTTCTCTGTCATTTTTCGAAAAGAGTTCATTTATATGATTTCTAAACCTTTCCAAATCAAACCACCCATAATAGTTCCCATTTTCTTCCCCATCAGTCAGAAAATCAATATCATGAATTAACGTCTCAAGGTCTAAATTTCCAATATAATACTCCCGTGCTTTCCTATATAGATTACTATTCTGAGTGTTTGAGGAGCGATGTGATACTGCAAAGACTAAGAAATTAAATCTTTCGCATGCATCTAAGAAATCCCAAATCAATTCTTCGTTGCGTTCTTTCGTAAATACCGCCATTATCATTGGCGGAAATGCTCCCCATCCGACCCGTTCCAATTTATGAATATGTCCCTTTATCTTATCAGAAAAGTTAGAATATTGAATGTTAAATATATAAAACCATTGTTTTACACATTTGGATAAACTATCTATGTAAGCCTTTATATCTTCTATAGAAATATTGCCACACAGCACATTTTTAGAAGTGAATTTTTTCTTAAGTAAGAATTCGGCGTATACATCAGATTGACTTCTATCATATGTGAAATACATAACCCAGTGGTTAAATAGGAACACATCATCATCTAATGGATTTTCTTTGTTCTTACCCAAGTATTCATATATGGTTTTCCATGTCTCATTAATATCTTTTCTCAAACGCTCTTTTGTTTCGTCATCTTCATGTAAGAGAGTTGATAAATATATCAGACGATTTTTAAGTAGTTCTAAATGGGATAAATCTTTCCCCCTATTATTCATCGTCTCAAATGTCACATATACATCTAAAGAGTCATCAATTTCATAGTAGTTGAATTTTAATCTGTTTACAGCTTTATCAAATATTTCCTCTTTACATTCTTTACTTAGGTCTTTGAGCTTCTTCGCAAAATATTCCTTTGCGAACATGAGATTTGCCGTATATAATGTTTCTGGATATTTATCTGCTGCCGATGAATCTTGTTCTAATATTTTTGTCTTAAAGTATTCGTCGCTGGGATTGTCTTTTTCATATCCAAACACAAATGATTTATATATCTGATTATATGAACGATACAAGAATCGATCTATCCATTCACTTTTTTGTCCGAAATTGATACCTTCATCATCCTTAAAGGTACGCAAAATTTCATGCAATAGGATAATTAAAGTTGTCAGACGTTGTTGACCATCAATTACATAATAAGCCGACATTCCCTTTTTAAGAAGCCATAAATCGTCTTTCCATTTTTCAACATTTATTATCTCATCTTTTTTAATAGGCTCAACTGTAAGCAAGCCAATATAATGAATTTTATTGGGACTAAGATTTTGAATATCTTCCCAAAAATCTTCTAATTGACGTTCTTCCCAAGAATATCCACGTTGAAAATCGGGGATTCGGAATATCTTATTATTGAATATTTCAGACAATGATAAAAGTTTTGTATCACTCATAAATAGTATGCTAAATTATTGCGGTTTTTCAATAAATTCAAGAATATCATCAATCGTTGCTTTAAAAAAGCGTCCGAAATCATTAGAAGTATTTATAGGCTCCCAAATTTTGAAACATTTTTGTCCCAAAGTCCGACTAAAAGACAATTGATAATTTTTCCCACATGCGGAAAAGTCAAACACTTCACCTTTTTCTCCTCTTTCAAGAGCATCTGACAGATCATGCAAATTTTTAATCATTTCATCTTTATTCCCAAGAAAGAAGACTATTGGTTGATAGTATTTTGAGTTATTAGGTAAAGTTACGGAATATACTTCGACACCATCCACAGTTGTTTTATTTAAGATAACAGAGCCATTTGTAAAAGATTTTACCTTCTCTATTTTTGCAGTTTTTTTAAGTTGCGCATATACACAAACATTACTCGAAAGAAAAAGGGTCAAAATTAAGATACATTTTAAACAGATACAGAGTGTCTTAGCGAATCTCATAACTAATGAATTAAATTATTTATAAATAAGCGTGAACCGTATGCCACACTCTTACTTGAAGGTCGTAGGAAACCATAGATGCAGATGTAACAATAGCAGCCCACGCTATAACGTGAGAACCACTATGCTATCCTTGCATCTAATTTGAAAATTTCCTACGTTTTCAAGTACAAGATAAGCATAACGCTTCTTCTTTTTCTCTTATGTCTTGGAAAGAGTTACCTCAATCCGTTTGCAAAAATACAGAATTTTATTGAAATCCAATCAAGTACCATCGAATTACATCCTAAATCCTCTACTCTTTCTTGGTTCTTCTGCTGATTTACGTAGTTTTT